>ENA-OSET01000268-OSET01000268.1-sediment-metagenome-genome-assembly--contig:-NODE-268-length-59301-cov-6.553576_pt1 | contig 59301 bp, 45 predicted proteins | sample MGYA00237882_ERZ534229 | MGnify/ENA primary metagenome ERZ534229 (study PRJEB26408, sample SAMN06266212) | sediment metagenome | isolation source: Hudson Canyon methane seep mesocosm | place: USA:Hudson...
AAATTTGAGATAGCTTCGGTTAGCCGGCGACAATACCAGCATCGTGAAAGCGCCCGATCTCGCCGCTACTTAGCCCTAGAATGCTCGAAAGTATTTCGTCAGTATGTTGTCCCAGTCGCGGTGCCGGGCGCACCGCTTGTCGATCGGCGGCGGTAAAACCCAGGGGGTTGTGTGGCATCAGGTACTCGCCAATGCCCGGTTGTTCAATTTTTTCAAAAAGAGGGTTGTCGGTCGAGCAGTCTAGGTCTGAATGCACCATTTCAGATACGGTTTGATACTTACCCCAGCACACACCGGCGGCTTCGAGTTGCTCTGTTAGGGGAGCGAAATCGCGCTCGGAGAACCAGGGCTCTAATAGTTTACAAATCGCTTCGCGGCCGGTATAGCGGTCGCCTTCACGGTTGAAATCGAGCCCCATGGAATTTCCTAAACTGGTAACAGCCTCTGTCTGTCCAGTCACCTTAAGAATAGCTTGCCATTGATTGGCGCTGACACCAACAATCATTACACGGCCACCGTCGCGGCTCTCAAAGTCACGCCCGAAGGTGCCATAGATATGATTGCCAATGGCTCCGCGTTCGGTGCCGTTAATCATCACCTCACCGATATAACCGAGATGTCCCATAGTGGCCAGAGCCACATCAGCCAAGGCGAGTTTCACAAATTGACCTTTGCCCGTTCGTAAGCGATGACGTTCCGCAGCTAATAAGCCCAGTGCAATATGTTGTCCGGCAATCACATCCCAGGCGGGCAGAGGTGCATTAATCGGCTCGCCGCTATTTGACGTGCCCGTTAAATAGGGAAATCCGACTTTGCTGTTAACGGTATAATCCAGCGCGCTGGTGCCGTGGCGGTCGCCGGTAAGGTTGAGATAAATCAGATCTTCGCGATGAGCGCGCAACTTTTCGTCGGCCAACCAGCCACGGGCTGGGAAGTTGGTCAGAAACAGCCCACTATCGTCGCCGGGTGCGGTAATCAACTGAGTCAATAGTTCGCGTCCCTCAGGGGATTTAAAATCAACCGCGATCGAGCGCTTGCCTTTGTTCAGGCTATGCCAATAAATACTTTCGTTATTTTCCGTCACCGGCCAGCGCCGGTAGTCGATGCCGCCGCCGATTGGATCAAAGCGAATCACATCGGCTCCCAGTTGGGCGAGAGTCATACCGCCCGAAGGAGCTGCAACAAACGCGCTGCCCTCGACTATACGTAAACCCGATAATACGTCCTGCATTAGATGTTCTCCCCTGGGTTTCGGTTTCCGGCATTGGCGATCAATTCGCGCGAGATGACTTTGAGTGCAAGAGTTTCCTCGGCACCTTCAAAAATCGATAAAACTCGAGCATCCACGAAATAGCGACTTACGTCACTTTCTTCCGCGTAGCCCATGCCGCCGTGAATTTGCAGGGCCTCGCGAGTGACCCACTCCGCGGCGCGACAGCTAAATAGTTTAACTAGACTCGCTTCCATCTTGCCAGCACCGTCATCCAGCATTCGTGCCACGGCATAACTGAACTGCCTTGAAGCGATGAGCGCTGCCCACATGCGGCCTAGCTTGACTTGAGTGAGTTGGTAGTCGCCTACCGGTGCGTCAAATACTTTGCGATCTCCGGCATAGCTGACGGCGCGCTCCAAGGCCGCTTTCATTACGCCGCAGGCTCGTGCCGATGTTTGTATACGTCCGCCAGATAAACCTGCCATGGTGAGGTAAAAACCCTGGCCCAGACCTTCGGGACCGCCAACGAGGTGACTGTCGGGCACAAAAAAGTCTTCGAAGGACAGATCAAAGGAATGCATACCCCGATAACCAATGGTCGGAATAGCCTTGCCGTTCAACTGGCCGCCGTTGGGATTGATAAAGTTAAATTCGTGCCCTGCAAAACGCGGTTTTTCTACTAGAAACATACTTAAGCCGCGATGACCTAAACTTTGATCGGGATCGGTACGAGCGATTGCAACCACTACATCAGCTTTCCCTGCAAAGGTACACCAGGTTTTGGCGCCATTTAGAAGCCAGCCACTGCCGGTTTTACCGTCAACTTTACCGCTAGTTTTAGTGGCCTTCAATGTGAGACCCGCTACGTTAGATCCGTAGTCAGGTTCGGTAATGGCGATAGCAGCAAGCTTCTCACCGGCGGCCAGTTGAGGTAACCAGACGGCCTTTTGCTCTTCGGTGCCGCCGGTAAGCAGTGCACGAGCAGCGATTTCGGGGCGGGTAATCAGACTGCCCGCAGCACCCAATGAGCCTCTGGACAGTTCTTCGGTCACCACTAGCATGCCGATACTGTCGTGGCGCTCGTCGGGCATTAAACCGCCAAACCGCTCTGGGATACAGGTACCAAAACAGCCCATCTCCGCTGCCCCCTCTATGATTTCGTCGGGGATGTCTGTATCACAGCGATGAATATGCTCGGCCTGTGGCATCACCACTTGCTCGGCGAAGCGCGCAAAGCTGTCTTGAATCATGTCTTTTTCTTCGCCCAGCCCGCTTGGCAAGCGTACGTTACCTCGAGCCATAAGTTCGGCTCCGATGGCGGCAAACTGAGAAACATCACCATGTTCTGCCAGAAAGCCTGCGAGCGGTTCGCTGCCCATTAGGTCCAACAGGCGACGATTGGAAAGCCCGGCTTCCGCTGAGTGGGCTAACAGCCGCTGCCATACCGCGCGTAGATTTTCCGCGCAAAACGCGAGTGCCATTTGCACTGTTAATTTATCTTCAGCGCCAACTTTATCGGCGTACTTCAGCATTATGGCGGGCGCTTCTAACTCTGCCGCGCAAAAGGCTAATTCATAGCTCACTTTCTGGTGGGCATCGAGCTGCGATGCAGCAAACCGGCCGCCGACTGTGCATAAGCCATTGAGATGAAGCAGTCCCATGTCAACTTCGGTTCGCAAAACAGCAAGACACTCTGCGGCTAGTGTGAATTGGCTAGATTGAATGCTTGTCACGAATATGATCCTTCCTTTTTGCGCTTACAGAAACTTTTAAGTAATACAGAAGCCAGTAACCTCTGTTCACTCTGTGGGTATATTCGATGCCAAAGCGGCTTATTTCTGGTCAGTACACCGGTTAGGCCAGACGTCTCCTACTCCCCACATATCAGCGAGTGATCATATATTAATATTCAATCTTCCGCCCGCTTTGCACATCGAATTGTTGATAGCCTGCTTCTCCGATTTAGGTCACAGTTGGGTTAAAGTCGCTAATACGACAAGTCAAAAAAGGGGCCCCGATAGCAAGTAGGTGCAGAAAAATAATTCAATGTATTAGGAGCGTTAGGGCAAAATTGTTTCTTTTTACTATTTTAAAACACTTACTTTAGAATGCTAATGTCTTAAACTTCCAGCCGTCTGAAAAACAAGGGAACTATTGGCATGACCGACAACGCGAACCTTTACGCTCATTTCCAACAGCATTTTCCAGCGGACCTCGATACGCCCCTATTGTTTTCTAAGGAGATGTTTCCTGAGAAAGTCGTCACTAAAGAAGGGTCGCCTAACGAGGTGCTTGCGGATGGAGGGCGCACAGCGGGCCGGCGTTGTGTGACTTACGCTGAAGCAGATACCGCTTCGGCACGAATCGCTAACAGCCTTTTAAAACTCGGCGCGATAGCCGGCGACAGGATTACCGTACAAGTCGAAAAATCCGTGGAGAATTTGTTTCTCTATTTGGCCTGCCTGCGCGCTGGACTGGTGTACCACCCGTTAAATACGGCCTACACAGCTTCGGAACTTAGCTATTTTCTCGGCAACGCAGAGCCTACCATCGTGATCTGTGGCAGCGATGCACTCGCTACCATCAAATCTGTTTTGCCAGCTAGAGGCGAAAAAGAAATGGGCGTAAAAGCAGTGCTTACGCTCGATGCTGACGGCAGCGGCAACTTGATGCAAGGGGCCGCACAGGCAAGTGCAAAGGCCGATATTGCCCACCGGGAAGGCACAGACATGGCGGCGTTGCTCTACTCGTCGGGTACCACGGGCAGGCCAAAAGGCATCATGCTGAGTCACGATAACCTACGCAAGAATGCCGAAACACTGGTAGAAATTTGGGGCTTTTCTGCCTCTGATCGTTTGCTGCACATGTTGCCGATTTACCACGTGCACGGCTTATTTGTCGGTGTAAGTTGCGTATTGATGAGTGGCGCAAGTATGGAATGGCACCCGGGTTTCAACGATAAGGCAGCTATTGCAGCGCTGCCAGATTGCACGGTAATGATGGGGGTTCCAACGTTTTACACCCGGCTATTGTCAAACCCTGATTTTGGGCAGGAATGTTGTTCGAACGTGCGGTTGTTTATCTCAGGATCCGCGCCATTGCTGACGGAAACTTTTGTTGAATTCCAAGAGCGAACCAAACACACCATTCTTGAACGCTACGGTATGACCGAGACCGGCATGAATACCTCAAACCCTCTGCGCGGAGAGCGACGTGCAGGAACGGTCGGTCCTCCACTTCCGGGAGTAACCGCGCGAGTTGTCGGTGAAGCGGGTGAGCCTATTGCAACCGGCGAAACAGGCAACTTGCAGGTAAGAGGCCCCAACGTATTCCCAGGCTATTGGCGTATGCCCGAAAAAACAGCTGAAGATTTTACCGCCGACGGTTTTTTTAATACCGGCGACAAAGCGATTATCGACGCAGATGGTTATGTATCCATTGTCGGTCGCGCTAAGGACATGGTTATTACCGGTGGTCTCAATGTTTACCCTAAAGAGATTGAACTGGTGATCGACGACATGGCGGGTGTAAAGGAGTCTGCGGTCATCGGCGTGCCCCATGCTGATTTTGGTGAGGCCGTTCTGGCGGTGATCGTTGCGGACGGCTTAGTTGCGGACGGCTTAGTTGCGGACAGTCCAGTTGTGGACGGGACTTCTGTTACATCGGGGGTGCCAACGGCAGCTGAAGTGATAGCTCATTGCAAAACGCAACTGGCCAATTTTAAGGTGCCTAAGCGAGTCGAAATAATCGACTCGCTTCCGCGAAATGCGATGGGTAAGGTGCAAAAAAACTTGCTGCGGGAGCGATTCGCAGGCAATGGGTGACCACAATCCATTCTCCACTATAAGCTCAAACAACGGATGTTCAGGGCGCGAGAAACCTCTTATTAACTAGGTGATACCTCGCACCAGTGTTCGCCCGTGTTTCTTTAATTTACGACTGAGGGTTATACCAAATCGGCGATGACCACGCTCGTTCCTGAATCGTTTTTTTCAGATTATCGCGCGGCTCAGTTCCGGCTCGAACGGCATCCCAGGTAGACCAGCGGCAAGTCGGATTTTCCAATACTCGAACATAATACAATGCGGAATTCTCGGGGTTAAATTCGGGGTCTTTCCATAGAGTCTTTAATTCCGACGCGCCCGTATCGGCGGTGATGGAACAGTCGGTGATGTTCACCTTTGCCTCATTGTCAGGACACCGATGAGTTGCCGGATCAACCGTTAAGCCGTCGGAGCATGCGACATCAAAAACCTTCTCGTGAGATTGACCATCCTCCAGCCAGGCCTTGATAATCTGCAGTCGTTGCAAAGGCGCTGTATCGCTATCTCTTAACGCCCATAGCAAAAAGTTGGGGATTTTTGCGTCTTGTGCAATCAGGTCCGAACCCATAGGGACACCGTTTTGGTAAGCCTGAGTAACCATATCCCCGGTATTGAGAATAGATTCGTCAAAGTCGAATCCAGCGAAAAACCGGACTCGAATTCTTGGTCCTGATGTGCCAAAGGTCTCCTTGCGTCGAAAGGCGTCGTAGATGGATTCCCGGGTATTTTCTTCCGCCCACACACCGGCAAGACCCGCCGCCCCCCAGGTGGGAAACTTACCATCGATGAATCGTCTACCGTTTGCGTCCGTATAAATTAACGGGCTGAATTTGTAGTTTTCCTTGGTTTCTTCGGGTATCGGTACCGATCCGCGCAAAATACCGTTTGCATCGAACAGACCAACCTTGGAAAAGTAATTCGATTCGTCATAGGCACCTGCGCCCACATGGGTATCTGAGGAGCCAATGAAGCCGAATTTAAAGGGGTTTCCGACACCTTGTGCCTCGAGGCTAAGTCCGTTCTTCAGTGCCTCGCGGATGTAGCCGCCACTGGGTTTGGAAACGCCATACAGTGCACCGCTATATTCCGCTATTTCAAAATCTGCCCATTCATCATTCAAACTCAGGCTTGGGTGCGTTTCGGAGGTTCCCTTAACCTGGGTGATTTCAGCCAGGGGCTCGTTACGTCGACGTTGTTCGGTATAGCTTGTGTCCATCGGGTCACCGGCCCAATTCGTTAGCTCAAAGGTTTGGCCGCCAGATCCATTGGAGTTATGTGGAATGGCGAGTATTTCCACGCCATTAGCTCGCTGCGTGTCCATCCAGTCCCAGAGGTCTTCTGGATTGGGAGAGTTGATACGGGAAAATGGAATGTCTGGAAAATTGTCGGACCCCCTAAAGATGACATTTCGATGCAAGCTACCGGGGGCTTCTCCTGAGGTTGTGAATTCATAGCCAACAAAAGTAGTGAATTCGCCGGGAACATAATTGTCCTGCGCAGCTTGTATTGTCTCTGCCCAGGCACCTTTGCTGATATCGGCAATGGCTTGGGCCGAGATTTCGCCTTTTTTAACAGCCGCATTCAGTTTTGGAATAAAAGGTCGAAATGCTTTCGTTCTCGGGATAAAGGAGTCAATACCAAAGTTATCCGGCGCGTTCAGATTATGAAGGGGTTTAGCCGCATCTAATTTGGATAAGGCTGTGGTAGTGTCAGCGGCCACATTGGACGCCCCGAGATACATCGCGTGGTCTGTCACGGCATAAAAATCCAGCGGTTTATCCAGCTTTAAATCGTAGCCCGACGGATGCTTGATAGTCCCACCTTTCGCGTAATGATAAGCATCAGAGGGAGTCGCCATCGTGCCAAAGGAAAAGGCATCGAAAGAATAGGTGGTGTGAACGTGAAGATCACCGAAGTAGGCGACGCGATCGGGGTCGGGTGTCCAACTACGAGCCTCCTTGGTCTGTTCTTGCTCAATAACTTGTTGGGTCGACGTGGTTTTCGGGTCGATGTTTTTGTCGGTTGCTTCTTTTTCAGCGCATCCGCTTAAAAAGGCAATGAGTATCAAACCCGTTGTATTTAACGTAGTGGCTCTCGGTAGTTGAATCATCTTTCCCTCTCTCGTTTATTCTTAATAGTATGGAGATTAGTAAGTTATTTTTGCTTGTACTTCAACGTACAGTGTGTGATACGAAGCTTGACTTCATCCGCGTGTGTTTTCGACTTACACACGAATCCCAGCCGACCGTTCCAATGACCAGAAAACGCCAATAATGCCTACCGCGTAGGCTGGAACATAAGTTGAAACATTGTCCGAAACATCCTTCCAAAAATCCCCCGCAGACTGAGACTTCTTGGCAATAAACCTTTTATCAACGTTGCTAATAGTAGTGCACTAACCACAAACAGCAACTGCACCAGTTCGATCCCGGTGTCTTTTCCCGACATGCACGAGTTAAAGTAACCAACCCAGGGCTATCTCGGTTGATTTCCTGAGGTGAAGAATAAAACGACGCATCTACCTTGCCATGCTGGCGGCTATGAACGATGCTGTTGGTGATATTGCTCGGGCGATTGATAGGAATGAACTTGCCGATAAAACGCTAAACATCTTTACCAGTGGTCATGACCGCTCTAGATGGCAGACGACCTCGTTCAATGGACAGCCAACTGTGTCAGAGCAATAATGTTAGACGGTGGTATCCGGGTGTTAACAACCGTGCGCTGGAAGGGGGCTGTTCCCGAGGGGAAAAGCCCTTCCACCAGTGGGATTGATCAGGATCTAGCAGCAACAACCTTTCCGAACCGGGAGTCGAACGCACGAATGACATGGACGCCGATTGGAAAAACAGGTCAGATTCGTTGGCGCGTACTTCTGTCGGTTGGTGTCCGAGTGTGTCCTAGGAACAATGTAAGGCCCCAAGGGCCCTTACTGATCCGGTCGATATTGTTCCTTCGGAACTGCCACACAAAAAGTCGCGGGCATTGTACTTAGCGATACGTACCTCGAATCGGAAAACAACATAAATTTGGGATTCAAAAGGAGTAATAATTGAAATTTTTTCTCGGCACAACATCCTTTCGTTCTTTATTGGCATTGATCTGTTTCTCTTTACCAGCAATCGGTTATGCCCAATCATCTCAGCAACCGACTGTACTGCAGAGCCACACATTTAGTTATTCTATTCTCGACACTGAATTAGATAGTGTCGAACTCCTTGCAATGGTGCGAAATGAAATACTGTCCAAGGAAACTCTGAATGGCGGGGTAATTTATGCAAACTGGATATTTGCTAAGAAACCTGCCGATGCACCGTTTGCGGGCCTGGCGGAGAATCAGGTCGGCTTGATGGTTGCCTGGCCGAACGACGCACTACAACAGGTAGACGTTCTCATGGAGGCTCTCCAGTCGATAGATTCCGTGACAACTGTCGCTAGCCGATTGTTCGAAGCGATGTACCTTCCCGCGGGGTTAAGTATTCCAACAAAGGGTGGCTTTTATGTTCATCGCGAGGAAAAATATAAAGTAGAACATGTTAATGATGCTGTGCGTTTGAGCAAGGAGGCCTGGAAAACGTGGGAGCCGCATTGGGGAACAATGGTCATTGGACTATTTCGAGAAATTGGCGGCGCTACTGATTTTGTCAACTTGAATAGAATCGTCTGGTATCCCAGCTATGATGCGTGGCTGGATACTCGTAATTTTGCTGAAGATAAGGAATCCGCTATTCGATTTAGAGAAAGACAGGGTCTGCTGATTCCTGGGTCGGGAATCGCAATCGCCACTGATCGGATTCTGCCTTAAGCTAATAGTTTAACGCCTCCAGACGAGGAGAGTCCGCTTCCTTGTTTCTCGACTTTCCCCCAAACCGCTACGCGCTTTGCCAATCGGTTACACTAATGTCGCAAAAAAGAATGATGTCGCAAAAACGAATGGCGTCGCAAAAAACGAAGCTTAAATAAAAAAGAAGGTAATAAATATCATGAGTAAAGGTCAAGACTATTCCCCCTTACATACCGACGACATTGTTGTAGCAGATGGAGTGGAACAAGAAGCATTGCTCGCGGTTAATGCCTATATGGATTGTTGGAACAATTGGGATGTTGTCGGCCTGGAAAATACGCTACATTTTCCCCATGCGAGAATCGCCAGCGGCAAGGTTAATATCATGGAGGCTGGTTCACACCCTGCCGATTTTTTTGAAAAATTTTCAGCTAATACAGGCTGGGCATACAGCTTGTGGGATTATCGCAGGGCTGTTCAGAGTAGTCCTGATAAGGTGCATTTTGCGGTTCAGTTCACGCGTTACAAAGCTGACGGTACAGCCTTCGGCGCATTTCCGTCCATGTGGATCGTTGCTCGCATTAATGGCAAATGGGGAATACAAGCTCGGTCGAGTTTTGCACCGTGAGCTATTGCCGTTTTTCTTCAGAAGAGCAAATCGACCACGTTTTGTGTTTAGCTTAATCACTAGTGCGTTGACTATTTCCGAATTACCCCACTCCTTTCCTATGGATTGCTGGAGGTAGCTCCCCTGTTCACAGCGGTACGCGTCTAGCCCAAGACCTCATGATAATTTTGTTGTAGAATTCAGGCATCAGGCGTTTTCAGTTTGCCCAGTGGCACTATCCAATCGATAGGGTCGGGCTGCTAAATCATGGAATCAAATATGTCGGATGATACAGGTAAAGAAAACCAGGATAGCCGCGCGCCGGGTGCAGGAACACGCAGTGCCCTGGAAAAGACCTTGAGCTCAATCATGGTTGCCGGCCGCGAAATTCTCGCCACGCGTAAATTGTCCCTGCCCACCCGAACAGATCCGGTAGAGTCATTGGTCGATTTGTGCAAGGAGTTACTGGACCATCGCGGTGAGGCATCGGGGCTGGCATTGGCTGGAGAAATTACCGAGTGTTACAGAGCGCTGCCAGATGCAGGTCGGTTGGCCTTTTTCAAAGCGCTGGCCGAACAATTTGAAGTGGATGGCGAGGCGGTATTGGCGGCAGCGGATGCTTACCGTGATAGCAAAAAGGTCGAATGTCTAAGGGAGATAGCGCGTTCAATCGAAGCACCTCGGCAGAAGTTATTTCGCCGTATTAACATGGCGCCCAATGGTACCCAGACTCTAGTTGCGATGCGTGGAAACTTACTGAAGGTCCTGCGCAGTAATCCCGATTTGAAAGGTGTCGATGTAGATCTTAAACACTTGTTTGTATCCTGGTTTAACAAGGGTTTTTTAGAGATGCGCCGTATCGATTGGTCGTCCCCGGCACTGGTACTGGACAAAATTATTGCCTATGAGGCCGTGCACGAAATTAATGGTTGGGATGACCTGCGCAGCCGCCTGCGTGAGGATCGCCGCTGCTTTGCCTTCTTTCATCCTGCGTTCGAAAATGATCCGCTGGTTTTCGTGGAAATCGCGCTCACCGATACTACGCCCGGCGCCATTGCGCCACTGCTGCAGCAAGACCGCGAATTACCGAATCTGGAAAAAGTGAGTACGGTTGTTTTCTACTCAATAAGTAATTGTCATCCGGGGCTGGGGGGAGTGTCCTTTGGCAACTTCCTGATCAAGAATGTGGTTGAAGAATTGAAGAAGGAGCTGCCAACGCTCAAAACCTTTGTCACGCTTTCGCCCATCCCGGGTTTTCGCAGTTGGCTGCAACAGGCCGACCTCAGCGAACTGGTCAGTGAGGAACTTGCGGAAAAGGTGGTGCAGCCGTTGGGTAGCGTGATCGACAGTGCTGTCTACGATACGCTGGAAAAACTATGCGCACATTATCTGTTGCAGGAGAAATCAGGTGGGCTTGCCAGAGATCCGGTGGCGAGATTTCATCTGGGCAATGGCGCGAGCTTGCAGGGCCTGCATCGAGCCGCCGACCTTTCCGCGAAAGGACGAGAGCAATCGGCCGGCATTATGGTGAACTACTTATACGATTTGCCAAAGATAGAAATCAACCACGAGGCCTACTTTGAAAAGGGCCAGATTTCTGTGGACCGTTCCATCAGCCGCCTGTTGTCATGAACGTTCGATCGGGGTGTCACGGGCGGTGTGCCGCGCGAGATCTTACCGAAGGAGTTGCTCTCGATAAGGTGTTGCATCGAAACCGAAAGCAGAATAACGGGCGTTGACGTTGTCGAGCCGTTCGTCAGTCCAATACGGGTCGCCGGGCAGCGGGAAATCTAACAAGCTGCGCTGCAGTGGTGTCGACCGACCAATAATTGCCTCAAAATTGCCATAATAACTTTGCTTGGCCCAGCCTTGATTCCAGATACTCCAACCACGGGCATCGGCACGCTTCCAGGCGAGGTTGTGAACGCGGCGCAATTTTCCTGGTAGCAGGGGAGTGCCTCTATGCCAAATGTCATGGCGATAGAAAAGAATCGTGCCGGGTTTGAATTTTACGATTTCTTCGCGCTGGTAGAGTTTATCGCGCAGTTCGAAGGCAGCTGGGTCGTTAGCGCAAAACCATTTTTCAGTGGTCTTGCGATCGTTGAAAAAGGGTTTCCCCGCCTGTCCTGGCATGTGGATAAAAGGTGTTTGGTAGACGGGGTCGGTGTCCCCATTCCTCGTCACATAGGCGGTGCCGCCCGCGGTTTCTTCGCTATCATCATAATAAATAATCGCGGCAACCGCTTCAGGATCATACCAGTCGGGATGTAAAACGGTGTTGTTACCATAATCCATATGTATGCGTTGATCAGTATTGGCCTGCGCGTCATGGTTATCAGTTTCAACACCCACCTTCGGCCACAAATCAGCTTGTAGTAAACGAATGTCATCTACACCTAACAGCTGCTGAACCGCCTTAATTAGTTGTTCGTTTAATACGAGGTCATCGAGTGGTTCAACACAAGTAGGAAATTCGAACTGCTTGTCCGGAGAACCGAAATCCAGGTGTTCTGAATCGACCTTGTCGAGGGTGAAATTTTCATTGAGCCATTGTATCGATGGCGAGCTTACATCATCTGGGAGCTGCATAACAAAGGCTCCCTTTTGTTTCCATGTTTTTATTTGGTCTGGGCTGAGCATGTCTGGATTCCGTGCTGGCTGATTAATACGCTACCCGAAGCGCTAGAGATTTTTGTTAACACTATCTCTTGTAACTATTTTTGAGGCTAGGGCATCGATAGCTTGTTTCGATTTCGCCAAGCGTATCATTGTTCAGGAAAAAATTAGAACAATTTTTTGGGGCTTTTCGAAACTAGGGCACACCTTTCTTTTTTCCCTTAGGCAAAAATAGGCCTTACGATACTCGCTAAGTTTGGCATGAAGAAAAATACTAAATTGTTTGAGAAAAGGCTCTATTGAAATGATTCGAATCCAGCTAAACCGACACAAATTCGTGAATAAGTCGAGCAGCCAATCGAGCGGTTCGATTATCAATATCATATTTGGGGTTCATTTCTGCAATATCTAACAGTACGACTTTAGAGTGTAGCGTCTTTAAATAGTGTAACAACTGAATAATAATAAGAGGGTCTACACCCAGTGAGGCTGGAGCGCTAACGCCCGGTGCAATATGTGCCGGAAAAACGTCTAGGCAAATAGACACGTAAATTTTGTCTACGGAGTCGCAAAACCCTTGCAATTCCCCGATTAGCCGATTGACCGGTTGCAGGCCCATATTGATATCGCTAAGCCAATGTACACCTGCGCTTTTCGCATAGCTAAACAAAGCAGGGGAATTTCCCGCTTTGTTAATGCCCATGACGTAATAGTTAAAAGCTTGATTTTTCTTTTTGCAGTCTTCCGCAATTTGACGGAACGGTGTCCCTGAAGAGGGCTGCGGATCACAACAGCGAAGATCAAAATGAGCATCAAAATTGATAATTCCCACACGAGCATCCGGGTAAGCTTTTCTTATCCCTTGATAAGAGGCCCATGCAACTTCGTGTCCACCACCAAGCACAACGGGGAAGTTGTTTTGTGAAATATCTCTGGAAATGGCAGCGCCTAACTCTGCTTGTCCTTGCTCTAGACTACCGTCCACTTCATCGTGTTCGTAGCGGACATTGCCGCGATCTATAACCGGTCTTGGCGCACAATAGATGAGACTGGCAAGCATTGCACGAATGACATCAGGTCCGAATTGCGCGCCTAATCTACCTTGATTTCGCCTCACTCCTTCGTCTGAACAAAATCCGAAAAGCGTTATCAGTGACTTCCCCGCATCTGCTGGTTGTTTAATCTGTTGATGCCAGCGATTACTTTCATCCGGATCCGTACGTCCCTGCCATACGCTGTCTTTACAGGCTTTTAACACAGCGTCCCTCCTTAAAAACCATTGAAGGTTTGACAAGGTTCATTCCGTAACAAAGCTGCGCCGGAGAATCAATCGGCCATAGTGCGAGATCTGCCTTCAAGCCTTTTCTAATTTTGCCGACTTCAGATTGTTCGCCCAGGGCACGTGCTGCGTTAGCGGTGACTCCCCTTAATACAACTTCTGGCGTCATTTTGTAGAGTACACAGGCCAAATTCATAACATTGAGGAGTGACGCGATAGGGGACGAGCCCGGATTTAGATCTGAGGCGATAGCGATGGGTAACTCGTGTTCCAACATCTGTTTTATAGGCGGCATTTTTGTTTCCCTGAGCGAATAAAACGCGCCGGGGAGCAGGACGGCGACCAAATTTGCATCCTTCAAAACAGGTATGTCATCCTCCGGTAGATATTCCAGATGATCAACCGATAAGCCACCAAATTCAGCCACCAGTTTTGCGCCAGCTAAGTAGGATAATTGCTCAACGTGCCCTTTAACAGGCAGGCCCAGTTCCGTCGCAGCTTGGGCGTATCGCGAACACTGGTCACGACTAAATCCGATGCCTTCACAGAAAAAGTCGACGGCATCGGCGAGACCTTGCGAGCTCACTTCCGGTAGCACCGTATCGATTAGAAACTGGATATAGCTGTCTTTGTTATCAAAGTCTGAAGGCAGCGCGTGCGCACCAAGGAAAGTGGTCTTGATATCGACAGGAAAAGATTTATGCAGTTTACGTGCGACGCGTAACATTTTCATCTCGTCAGAAAGATTGAGGCCATAGCCCGATTTTATTTCTACTGTCGTAACCCCTTCTGCTAATAGTTTTTGTAAGCGAGGCGCAGATGCATCGAATAACGCCTGCTCACTCAGTGATCGCGTAGCATTGACGGTACTGACGATGCCGCCACCTTTTTTTGATAGCTCTTCATAGGTTGCGCCGGACAGTTTCAATTCAAATTCTTCAGCGCGGTTTCCGCCGTAAACCAGATGCGTATGGCAATCAATGAGCCCGGGCGTTAACCACTGAGATTCCCCTGCGATCGTATCGTTTGCGGTGATGTTCTCAGCTTCGTGATTACTTCCCAGCCAGCTGATTTTTCCGTCGGTAATACCAATCGCAGCATCTCTGATTGTACCGTAAGGCTCAGTAATTTTTTCGTCCATGCTAGCAATATGAACACTATTGATAATTGTATCGACTGAGGTGATTGATGAGTTTGTCGAATGGTCTGTCATATCGAGTCCGTCGCGGGGAAAATATTATGAGGTAAGTCTACTTGTCTATAGTTGTATATACAAGTAGACTTGAGGGCGAAAAAGGAGAGAGTTTTTGCAGGCAAAATATATTCAGATAAAGAACGCGATTACCGGCCATATCGAAGACGGTTCCTGGCTGCCGACGGAAAAAATCCCGTCAGAAAATGAATTGGCGGAACAGTTTGGCGTCAGTCGCATGACCGCCAGACGAGCTTTGGATGAGCTCTGTGCTGCCGGGTTTTTAGTACGTTCGCAAGGACTGGGTACTTTTGTCGCCGATCGGCGGCCAATGAGCTCGATGCTGGAAATTCACAATATCGCTGAAGAGATTGCCGATCGAGGGCACGCTTATTCCTGTCGAGTTGCAAAGCTAAATCGGGTTAGTAGTGATAAACGAAAAGCAATACTACTGTCGGTGCAGGAAGGTCAGGAAATTTTCCATAGCACGCTGGTTCATTTTGAAAGCGGAATTCCCGTTCAATATGAAGACCGGTACGTTAACCCGGTATTTGCGCCCGACTACGGTTTACAGGATTTCAATGTGCAAACACCCAATGTTTATCTTTCCAGCGTTGCGCCTCTAACGGAAGCCGACCATATCGTAGAAGCGGTTTTGCCTAGCAAGGCAATCGCTAAATCTTTGAAGATGGACCACAGTGATCCGTGCTTGAAAATCACTCGGCGAACCTGGAGCAAAAAAGGGGTCGTGAGTTTTGCTTATCTTTACCATCCGGGCGATCGATATCGCCTGGGCAGTCATCTTAATTTTTAGCTTCAGTTTTAGGTTTAGTTCCATTTTTGTGTAGAGAGGAGGGCTTTGGAATGTCAAACAGGTTTGATCCAAGCAGGAAAATCAAAGCGGCGACGGGCACGCAGTTAACTGCCAAGAGCTGGCTAACGGAAGCACCGTTAAGAATGTTAATGAACAATCTGGACGCTGAGGTTGCCGAGCACCCGGAGTCTCTGATCGTATACGGGGGCGTTGGTCGTGCCGCTCGTGATTGGCCGAGCTACGATAAGATCGTCGAAACGCTCACGCGCTTAGAGGAAGACGAAACTTTATTGGTTCAAAGTGGCAAACCTGTTGGCGTCTTCAAAACTCATACGGATGCGCCGCGCGTACTCATTGCAAATTCCAACTTAGTGCCGAGATGGAGTAACTGGGAGCATTTTAACGAGCTCGATAAAGCGGGCTTGATGATGTATGGCCAAATGACGGCGGGTTCGTGGATTTACATTGGGTCTCAAGGCATTGTGCAGGGGACCTATGAAACCTTTTGTGCCATGTCTAATAAACACTTTGACGGTGACTCGAGAGGCAAGTGGATATTGACGGGTGGACTCGGTGGCATGGGCGGTGCGCAACCTTTGGCCGCCACGATGGCGGGTTTTTCGATGTTGGCGGTCGAATGTGACGAATCTCGAATTGATATGCGTTTGTCCCAGTCTTACATCGACAGGAAGGCAAGTAACCTCGATGAGGCTCTAGATATTATCAATGAACATCGAGACAGAGGCGAGGCGATCAGTGTTGGACTACTCGGTAACGCGGCAGATATTTATCAGGAAATAATAGACCTCGGTATAAAACCCGATGTGGTTACAGATCAAACCAGCGCGCACGATCCACTCAACGGTTATTTACCTTGCGGCTGGACTTTAGCCGAGGCATCTGAAAAACGTGTTAGTGATCCTGAGTTTGTTGTCACTGCTGCTAAAGAGAGTATGGCGAAACAAGTGTCTTCTATGTTGCAGTTTCAACAGCAGGGAGCGGCAGTTGTTGACTATGGCAATAATATTCGGCAGATGGCTTTTGAATCGGGCGTAGAGCACGCCTTCAATTTTCCCGGTTTTGTTCCCGCCTACGTTCGTCCATTGTTTTGTGAAGGCATTGGTCCTTTTCGTTGGGTCGCGTTATCGGGGGATCCTGAGGATATCTATAAGACGGATGCAAAGATCAAAGAATTAATACCCGACAATAAGCAGCTGCATAACTGGCTGGACATGGCGCGTGAGAAGATTCAATTTCAGGGTTTGCCGGCGCGTATTTGCTGGATCGGACTTAAAGATCGCGCGCGCATAGGCGTTGCGTTTAATGAAATGGTAGCCAGTGGCGAGCTCAAAGCGCCTGTTGTTATCGGTCGCGATCATTTGGACTCAGGCTCTGTCGCATCGCCTAATCGAGAAACAGAGGCGATGAAAGATGGGTCCGATGCGGTATCGGATTGGCCCCTGTTAAACGCATTGCTCAGCACCGCGAGCGGAGCAACCTGGGTCAGCTTACACCATGGCGGTGGCGTGGGCATGGGTTTCAGCCAGCATGCCGGACTCGTTATTGTTTGCGATGGTACGAGCGCGGCGAAGTCGCGGATTGAGCGAGTACTGTGGAATGATCCAGCGACGGGTGTTATGCGTCATGCCGACGCCGGCTACGATCTGGCCGTTCAGTGTGCAAAAGATTGTGCGCTCGATTTGCCTATGCAGGGAGGTTTATAAAAATGGAAGTCATTACTCTTGTTCCCGGTAATTTAACATTTGATGATCTAAAGCAAATTCAAAAAAGCCCCTGCGTTGTTCAGTTAGACCCCAGATGTAAAGTTGATATCGATAAGTCTACAGCGGTCGTCAACCAGGTCATAGAAGATGGTTTGGTGGTATACGGTATTAATACCGGCTTTGGCTTGTTAGCGAATACTCGGATCGAAACCGATGAACTGGAAGTACTGCAGCGCAGTATCGTACTTTCTCACGCGGCGGGTATTGGCAAATGCATGGAAGAGTCCACGGTTCGTTTATTAATGCTATTAAAAATTAACGCTCTGGCCCGAGGTTTTTCTGGTATTCGCTTCGAAGTGATTGAGGCCTTGCTGCAGCTTCTCAACAAAGAAGTGTATCCCAGTATTCCGCTTAAGGGATCAGTAGGTGCGTCGGGTGACTTGGCACCTTTAGCGCACATGAGCGTCATTTTGTTGGGTGAAGGTGAGGCCATTTATAAAGGTGAAACCATTCACGCTAAGCTGGCATTGGAGATAGCGGGATTAGAACCTATAACTCTGGCGCCGAAAGAAGGGCTGGCATTGCTCAATGGAACGCAGGCCTCCACGGCTCTCGCCATTGAAGGTTTGTTTTATGCCGAAACCTGCCTTAATGCCGCAACGGTGATTGGCGCAATGACGGTCGAGGCAGCGAAAGGTTCACACAAGCCTTTTGACGCGAGAATCCATGCAGCTCGTGGGCATCAAAGTCAAATTGATATGGCCAGCTATTATCGTCACATGTTAACTCGGTCGACCATCGAAGACAGTCACGCCGAATGCGAAAAAGTACAGGACCCTTATTCGCTGCGATGCCAGCCACAGGTGATGGGGGCGTGTTTACAACAAATACGCAACGCAGCTGAAACGATTCTGGTCGAAGCGAACGCCGTGTCTGACAATCCCTTAATCTTTCTCGATAACGACTGTCCTGAAAATAGCGAAATCATATCCGGCGGAAATTTTCATGCCGAACCGATAGCCATGTGTTGCGATAATCTCGCGCTGGCGATTGCCGAAATCGGTGCGTTATCTGAACGAAGAATGGCCTTATTAATCGACAGCCAATTGAGTGGTTTACCACCCTTTTTAGTCGATAACGGCGGCGTGAATTCCGGTTTTATGATTGCGCAGGTAACCGCTGCCGCACTGGCCAGTGAAAATAAAAGTCTGGCGCACCCGGCTTCCATCGACAGCTTACCCACCTCGGCGAATCAGGAAGATCATGTGTCGATGGCGACATTTGCCGCGCGACGTCTAGGTGATATGTTCGAAAATACGGTCGGTATTCTCGCCGTGGAGTGGCTCGGCGCAGCGCAAGGTTTAGATTTTTTAAAACCGCTTAAATCGAGTGCACTTATTGAACAGGCCAAGGCGCTGCTGCGTAGCCAGGTTCAGTTTTATGCCAAGGACCGTTACTTTGCTCCCGATATACGGCGTGCTGGTGAGCTCATCGAAAAGCAAGTATTAAATAATGTGATCTCCGCAAAAATCACCCGATAGTAACGGCTTGCTACCTTTTGGTTTTGTGCGGACAGGCTGACTAACGGTCAGCTATGAATCGAACAATTGGAAGTTCAAGTCAGTGCCAGTTTACTGGTGGGATACACCGGTTGCTTTCATAAGTCGAACTCGAAGGGGTTTATACCAATTGCGCCGAGGTAGGAATTTTCGCGAGGAGCGACGCGACTCAGTCCGAAGAGGCATTGCAGCTTTTACTGAAATGATTAATCTTTCTGAGCGCGTGATGTACGACAAAGTTTTAGTCCGGACTGCTGCCCAGTGAACCATAAGTACGCGGAGCGTTAGTCACTAGATTGTTGTCCTTACGACGCCAGCGGAAAAACTTTGCAACATATTGCAGCAGTTGTTCAGGTTTGCGCGCATTTTTCCATTGTCCAGCGACGGCTTTGTTCATTTCGCTGAGCGTGGGGTAAATGTGAATAGTCCCGAGGATTTTGTTAAGGCCGATATTGTGTTTCATCGCCATGACGTATTCGGCAATGAGATCACCGGCCTGTTCACCGACGATGGTAACGCCGAGAATTTTGTCGCGGCCGGGAACCGTTAATACTTTAATGAAACCGTGGCCTTCTTCGTCTGCAATGGCGCGGTCCAGTTCGGCAATATCATACTGTGTCACGTCAACGGCAATACCTTGTTCCTTCGCTTCCTGTTCATTAATACCAACGCGCGCGACTTCGGGCTCAGTGAAGGTAGCCCAGGGAATAACTGAGTAGTCGACCTTAAATTTCTTAAATGAGCCGAACAAGGCATTGACCGCAGCATACCAGGCTTGATGCGAGGAGGTATGGGTGAATTGGTACGGCCCGACAACATCCCCGACCGCATAAATATTGGGATATTTGGTTTGCAGATATTCATTCACTTCAATGGTGCCGCTCTTGGTATTTTCAATGCCCAGGGACTCCAATCCAAAGCCACGGGTGTTGGCGGCGCGGCCTACGGCGACCAGGATTTGGTCGAAAGCAATGGTGACCTGCTGGCCATTGTTATCGCAGATCAGTTGTTGTTCGCCATCTTGATGAATAAATTCGAGTGCTCGGTGATTGACGAGTACCGAGATCCCTTCCGCTTCAAAGCGCGACTGAACCGACTGTGAAACATCTTCATCTTCTTTAATCATCAGTCGTGGCAACATTTCAACCTGCGTGACGTGACTGCCGAGGCGAGCGAAACTCTGGCTCAGTTCGCAGCCTATGGGACCGCCACCCAATACGATTAAGCGTTTCGGTTGTTCCTGTAACTGCCAAACATTATCGGAGGTCAGATAATCGATGTTTTCGATGCCCTTTATCGGCGGAACAAACGGCCTGGCGCCGGTGGCTACAACGATGTTGCGAGTGGTGATGGTTTGTCCGTTCACCTCTACCGTATAAGGTGAAGTGATTTTAGCTTCCCCCTGAACCACATTCACACCCAGCTCACTATACCGCTCTATTGAATCATGGGGCTCAATGGTTTTGATGACTCGTTGAACTCGCGCCATCACGTCGGAAAATTTCAGGTCGACCGTGGCGCTGCGAAACCCCAGAGCTTGAGAACGGTTAGCGTCGGCCATAAATTTTGCCGAGCGAATGAGTGCTTTGGAGGGTACGCATCCCGTATTGAGACAATCTCCGCCCATCTGGTGTCTTTCTATCAACGTGACCTTGGCTTTCACGACGGCAGCGATGTACGCCGTAACCAGGCCGCCAGACCCTGCGCCGATAACGACAATATCTTCATCAAATTGGTTTGGCTTTGGGTAGTTCCGATATACTTTCCGGCTGTTTAAGAAAGCTAACAAACGTTTGGTAAGTAGCGGGAATATTCCCAGCAGTACAAAGGAGGCGATAATGCCCGGCGATAAAATACCACTGAGAGATTCAATGTTGGCGATCTGGGTGCCTGCGTTGACGAACACAATAGTACCGGCAAACATGCCAACCTGGCTGACCCAAAAAAACGTACGCGCGGGCATTTTGGTTACGCCCATCACCAAATTAATGACAAAGAACGGCACGATCGGGACCAGCCGTAAAGTAAACAAGTAAAACGAACCCTCTTTTTCTATACCTTGGTTAATCGTTTTTAGCTGGTCTGCGAAGCGGTTTTGAATAGAATCCCGGAGCAGAAAGCGTGCGACTAACATCGCCGCTGTTGCGCCCAGTGTGGAGGCGAAAGAAACGATCAACAGACCTTCAAACAAGCCAAAAATAGCGCCGGCGATTAAGGTCATGAGGGCAGCACCGGGAATCGACAAGGCGGTGACAAAGACATAGACGCTAAAGAACACCAATACACTGGCTAAATGCTGGGTGGCCACGTAGTCATTGACAGCGTTCTGCTGCGTTTTGAAGTATTCCAAATTGAGGTATTGGCCAATGTCAAAATAGCTGACAATTGCCACAAGGCAGACCAGTACCGCGATGAGAATAAGTTTACTTTTGTTCATTTTATTAGGCCTTCTGAAGTCGGATCACTGGAGTCGCATCAGCAAAGTAAACGGCTGATGTGCGCGCTGTCAATACCAAGCAACTTATTTGCTATAAAGGGCTTTGAATTGTTCATACCGCTTGCGGTTAACGCCCATGTCGGACCGACCGGCGCGAGACTGAGAGCGAAAATGAACGAGTTGTGTTTGGTCGTCGAGCAGCACTTCAACATCGTCGTGGAAGTGCAAAGTGGCGGTGGTGAAAACCGTATAGAGATAATGGCTCTCCTGAGCTTGAAACTCATTGCTGCCCATTGTGTTCAAGGTAGCTATTACAGCGCTAATCGTTTCGCCAGCGCTGTCCTTGTACGGTAGTGGCTCGACTCGTTTCTCGACAATGTCGGTTTGGCTCGATACGGCGTTGGGTTTATCCGGCATAGGCGCTAACTTGCCTTCTTTATGACCCAGATGGGTCGGCGTGCTGACGTTTTGAAAAATCAGCAGGGCGATGAATAGAACGACAATAATAAGAGCGGACAAACCAAGAATTTTCATAATATAACCTGACTGTTGGGTGGTGTGCATAAGGGCTAATAATTGCGCACAATTTAATTGCGTGCAATATATAGATTTTTAAGATTCAAGTCAACCCGGATTCAAATCAGCTCAAATCAAATGCGCGTAAACAAAGGCAGAGTTAGCCAGTGTGTGCAATGGTTTTCCACAGAGAAGTTGCCAGCAAGCAGTTAACAAGTGGTCACCTCATCGGGACTGGGATGGCGCGGATACGGGATCATCAAAGCGGATCTATCGAAAAATAAGATCCCTGATATAATGTCGGCCACATTAGCGAAGAGAAAAGAGCAACCATAATGAAGATAGACAATAGAGTTACCCGCCTGACCAATACCGACTACCCCATTATACAGGCGCCGATGGGATGGATTGCCCGTGCCCAATTAGCTTCTGCCGTCAGTAATGCGGGCGGTTTAGGTGTTATCGAGACCTCTTCAGGTGAACTCGACAATATTAAAATTGAAGTAGAAAAAATGCGAGAGCTGACCGATAAACCCTTTGGAATGAATGTGGCACTATCGTATGTTCGGGGTACGAACATCATCGATTTTGTTATCGAGCAGGGCATAAAATTTGTGACTACTTCGTCCGGTAGCCCAGCAGTATGCACGAAAGAATTTCAGGACGCGGGTATTACTGTTTTTCACGTTGTTCCGACCCTGGAAATGGCCATGAAAGCTATGGATGCAGGGGTTGATGGCTTAATTGTTGAGGGCGCAGAAGGGGGCGGCTTTAAAAACCCCAGGCCAGTGACCAGTATGATTTTATTGCCGCTGATTCGCTCTCGGGTCGATGTACCGATTATAGCCGCTGGCGGTATCAGTGATGGTTTGTCGATGGCGGGTGTTTTTGCAATGGGTGCCGAGGGTGTTCAAATGGGTACTCGTATGTTGACCTGTGTCGAGTCGCCGGTCCATGAAAACTGGAAAAACGCCATTGTCGGTTCTAAAGAAACGGATACCGTGTTTCTCAACCAGCAGGGGCGGCCTGCGTTACGCGCTTTGAGAACCGAGAGAACCGGTGAGTTGGAATTAATGGGTCAGTTTAATATGAAAGATCATATGGCTAACTTGAAGGATCTCTATTTTGGCGGCGACCTTGAGGCTGCAATACCTCTGACCGGTCAGGTGTGCGGCCGGATCGATGCAATTAAGACTGTTAAGGAAGTTATCGATGAAACGGTTGCCGAGTTTGAACAGGTAATGGGCAATTTGGCTCGACAATACGCCTAGACGCTCCGTTATTGCTGGTTTCGTGTCAGTGCGGGAGAAATGTAGTGACGCATTTCCCCCCGCTTACCGACCCTAAGGTAGATCTCTTGTTTAGCACGGGTACTTTTAGCAAACCCACTTGTATTAATTTCACTGTTATCTATCTTTAGGTTCTTTGTCTCAAGGCTGTTTAGCTCAGGGCTATTTATCTCAAGACTATTTATCTAAAGTTACGTCCCCCTTAGTGACTGCTTTTTTGAGGTTGCTCTCTTGTCGGAACGCTAACGGTGATAATCCATACCAGCGTTTAAACGCTCGTGTAAAATTGCTCGGGTCTTGAAAGCCCAGTTGATAGGCAATTTCAATCATGGATAGTTGAGATCGGTTCAAATAGTTCTGAGCGAGGCCTTTTTTCACATTTTCCAATAATTGTCGAAAAGAGGTGTTTTCATCTTTCAGTCTGCGCTGCAGTTGGCGGCTGCTCATATGTAGTTCGCTAGCGATAATGTCCTGATTCGGGTCGCCCATGGCCAGCGAGGCAATCATTTTTTCCGTTACCTGTTTGGCGAGAGATTGCTTCAGTAGTCGAGACAAATAATCTTGTACGACCTCATCATTTTTTAGAGCGATTTCACGATTTGCCGAGGGTAGGGGGGTATTCAGATCGCTATTGCGATAGTAAATTTTATTGTGTCCACAGCCGAATGTGATTCGACAGGGAAAGCTCGCCACGAATGGGCTTAAGTCTCTGGGCTGCGCCCGTTCAAACTCAATTTTGGTCGGTTGAATATTGTCATTAAGAATGGCGGTAGACAGTTTGAGTAGCGTGCTAATGAAGGCGTCGATGGCTTCTTCTGCATAGTCCTGCCCTGGAATTCTGATATAACACAGTGCCGACTCGTCCGCGTATTCCTCTATTTCCACCTCTAACACATCGCTGACGACTTTGTAGTAGCGCTGCATTCGTACCCATGCTTCCTTTAGCGAAGCGCTAACCATGAGTGAGAATCCCAGTGCGTGAAAGGTAGTGGGTTGTAAGAAAGAGGGAACGCTCAAGCCAAACGCTTCATCCTGGGTAGCCTCTGTGGCTAGTTTCCAAAGCTGGGTTAACTTTGAAACCCGAATTCGTCCCTCCGGATCACTGAAAACCTCGGGGTCAATGTCCGCCTGCGCTAACAGCTTGCCGCTATCAACTCCCTTGGCTTCGATCGCATTGCACACCACACGTGCCCATGACGCGAGCGTTGTGGATGTATCTTGATCGATTGCATTAGATCCTTTTTCGAGCATACAAGATTCGCAACTAATGACTTGTCACTAACAGACAGTCGATTGTCGTTTTATGACCAGAAGGCATTTAAAGGGTATGGCAATCTTACCTATGTTACAGGCAGACAACTAGCGAAACTGCCAACGCTTTAAGGTAAATGCTCAATCCATTAAGACGTCGAGACAAATTATGCGCCCTGTTACTTTAACTGTTCAATCCTTAGTCGCTCTGGTCTTGCTAGCAAGTCTGAGTGCCTGTGATCGTCCTATTCCGAATGAAGTGGGGAGCGATGCTCAAGGCCATACAGCGCCTACCGCGGTGACGATTAAAGCTAATAAGGCCGTGTTAAAAAAACGGCCCTTTGGCAATACCTCCGACTTTGCCGATGCAAAGAAAGGTTTGATTGCGCAGGATAATAGTCTAATTGTGAATAACGACAATGGTGGAGCCGTTTGGGATATGACGGCCTACGACTTCATCGTAAACACAGGGCAGGATGGCGCTTCCCCTAACAGTGTGAACCCGAGCCTATGGCGCCAGGAGGCACTCAATAATATTCACGGTTTGTTTAAGGTAAGTGAAGGTATTTATCAGCTGCGAGGCTATGACCTGGCAAATATGAGTATTATCGAAGGGGATAGCGGATGGATTATTGTCGACCCTTTGACGGCCAAAGAAACGTCTGCAAAAGCCCTGGAATTTGCGCGCCAACATTTGGGTACTAAAACGATCAAGGCTGTCATTTTCACCCATAGTCACGTCGACCATTTTGGTGGAATTGACGGTATTCTGGAGAATATTAGTGCGACTGAGCGCGAACAATTACGGGTGATTGCGCCGCTAGGTTTTATGGAAGAAGCCACCAGTGAAAACATTATTGCCGGCGGTGCTATGAGCCGTCGAGCCTCTTACATGTATGGTCAATCTCTAGCTCGTAGTGAACGGGGCCATGTGGGCACCGGCTTAGGTAAAGGCCCTGCATTTGGTCAGTTGTCGCTTCTTACACCGACTGAATTAGTGGGCAAAACCGGAGAGGTACTGACGATTGATGGCGTGCCATTTGAGTTTCAATATGCACCGGGCTCCGAAGCGCCCGCTGAATTCACTTTTTACCTACCCACCTTCAAAGCGTTTTGTGGCGCAGAACTTCTTTCCCGCAATATGCATAATCTTTATACCTTAAGAGGTGCTAAGGTGCGCGATGCCAATCGTTGGAGCGACTACATTTTGCAGGCCCGTGACATGTTTGCCGATAGTGAAGTGTATTTTGCCAGTCATCACTGGCCGATGTGGGGACAGGCGAACATCCAAGAGTTTTTACAACAGCAAAGTGATACCTACAAATATATGCACGATCAAAGTGTTCGTTTATTTAATCAGGGTTATACCCCGAATGAAGTGGCCGAGGAAATCACCCTGCCTGAAAGTCTTAACACGGCTTTCCATAATCAGGGTTATTACGGCACGGTAAAACACAATGCGAAAGCGGTTTATCAGGCCTATTTGGGCTGGTACACAGCAAACCCGGCACAGTTAGACCCCTTACCCGAAGTGCAAGCTGCCGTTTTATATCTGGATATGATGGGTGGTATCGATACGGTGTTGACCAAAGCGCAAAACGCTTTTGACCAAGCCGCCGATGCCTCCGTCGTAGAGGGTACTCAAACCTATCGCTGGGTTGCAGAGCTACTTAATCATGCCGTCTTTGCCGAGCCTGACAATGCTCAAGCCAAGAGTTTGCTAGCAAAGGTTTACGACCAGTTAGCCTATCAAGCTGAATCTGCGCCCTGGCGAGACGTCTACCTTTCGGGTGCCTATGAATTACGGCACGGTACTCCCGATAGTGGTGTTGATATTTCCATCATGAAAAACGTGTTACTAAAAACGCCGGTGCACAACTTTTTCGACTCCATGGCGGTGCGTTTGAATGGCTTAAAAGCCGCCGACAAAAAAATGGCTATTAGAATCACCTTTACCGACTTAAATGAAAGTTATCTACTCAGTGTTCATAACTCGGTGATGCGTCATAAAAGAGTCTCTGCTGATACGGCGGCAGACGCGGCACTCATCTTAACTAAGCCACTGTTAGTGGACATTATTACGGGTAAAGCGGGTTTGAAAGAAACGGTCTTTGGTGATGATCTTTCAGTAGAAGGTAGTAAGCTGGACTTAATCGCCTTTTTCCGTCTGCTCGATAGCCCGTCGGGAGTATTTAATATCGTGACTCCTTAATACGGTCACGTCTTGAGATAGTCCTTCCCTATTATAGTCACTGCGTGATAGACACTGAATAAATAGACACTGACTAAATAGACACTTGGTGACGGTCAAACATCCCGACCGTTAACGATCCGGGCCACATGATTAAGCACCTTTTGGATAAAACATCTCCGTCATTTGCTGTGACCAATTGTAAATATGAGAGCCGGTAATATAGGAACTGTGGATAATTGACTGTGGATCGAGCTCCAGTGTATTCGCTGGAATGCTGGCTAGACTGGCATCGCGACCATAACTCACCAGAAAATCCTGCTGCCTATTAATGAGTGCCACGCCGCGAGGATGTGGCAGTTCAATCACTTTTAATAGACTTCGATCCTCAATCGACCAGAAGGTGACCATTCCCCCATCGGGATGGGTGACAGCGGCTATGCCGTTGCCAGAGTGAACAGCGACGCTGAGCGCTTCGCCGCGCATACGTTCTATAATCGGTGCCGGGCTGGAAATGGACTGAATCGCTTTTCCCTGCGGCCTGATGCTGACGCCTCCCAAGCCATTTTTGACTGAACCTAAGCGCGGTGCTGAGACCACCACAAGATCACCTTTTGGGCTGATGGCCAAATGTCCGGTATTCAATTGGCTGTTAGTCAGTTCTACTTTCTCGATGAGTTGTTGAGATTGAACATCGATGTAGGTCACCGATGGTCGATCACCGCGGCTGTCGCCTCCGCCATTGGTAACTACCAAGGTCTTACCGGCGTCAATCAGTTTGCATTCATGGGGCTCCTTGCCGTAGCTTGGAAATTCACCGACAGTGCTCAAATCGCCGGCGTTCCTGATGGCGATAACGCCATTGAGGGTGTCCAGCTGTGTTTCCGTTGAAAATAGCCTTTGGCCGTCGAGAGAATAGGCGCCATGACCATAAAAATACCGGTTGTTTATTCGCGGAATGGAACGCACGACTTGTCGCGTATCCAGATCGAACTCTACTGCGTTTGGGCCTTTTTTCTCGAAAATAGCCAATCGATTAAGGTTCGTTGGATTGCGGTGAATACCGTGAGCAAGAAAAGTCAGAGGAGATAGGTGGCGAGTTTCCGTGCTCATATCAACAATAGACAAAACGAAATTTGTCTCAGCAATACCCTCTTTGAGAAATTGCCCCCCGCCCAAAATAATATTAGTTTCATCCGTATTATTTTCGGCATGAGCACCTAACGTCAGAGCGGCACCCATGAGAATAAAGCCACGACGATTTACAGAAAATGATGCTGGCACTGAACGGCTACTCTTTTTTGTGGTTAAAGGGGCTGCGATTAAACGAATGGTGGTTGACGACAATCTTTAGCTGCCGAAAATCTTAGCAAGCTCTTTTAATAATAGCGCAGGAGGGCTGTAACCGCATTGTCAGGGCTTGCTCAATAGGATATTTTATCGAGTAATTTGTTGTTGCTATCGAGGATTTTGACATTTACGTCAATGGATTGCAGGAGAACATAAGGCCCTTTTTCACGGTACAAAATGTCCAGTTTTTCTTTCAGTCGCTCGGACATCTCCAGGTTCGCGTAAATAGATAATTCTAGTTTTCCGCAGCGCTTTCCCCGATTCGCAAGCCACTGCGCCAGCTCGGTGGTAAATTGACTAAACAACACCGATAAATGCTGTGACTCTTCACTTCTTATGCTGCAGTTGAACGCATAGCGGGTGACGACTCCCAGTTTCCGGTAGCGTGTCTCTTCGACGATCAATCCTGACTTTTGTTGCTGACCGGCGGGCGTTTCTTCTTTGTCGACCAGTTCTAATTGCGCCCCGCTAGAAGCCAGAGGCACAGCAATGGGATTATCATCGAGCCGTTCAATGGTCTTACAGAGCTCCAGTCCAGATTGAAAGCGTTCTGCTGGATCTTTCGCCAGCAATTTGTCGACAATGCCTTGATACTTTCTCAATGCAATCGGCAATTTAGGAATGGGGTCTTGAATGTGCTTCATGGCCATTGCCAGTGGGTCGTTGGCCTTGTAGGGGAGTTCCCTTGTTAACATTTGGTACAGCATGATACCCAGCGAATAGAGGTCCGATTTTGCATCGATTGTTTTTCCCTGTGCCTGCTCCGGACTCATATAGGCCGGTGTGCCGACAACCATGCCCTTTTCTGCGTCGTTAGAATCGTTTAGAGGTTTAGCTATGCCAAAGTCGGTCAGCACGGCTGAATTATCTTCACGAAACAGGATATTGTCAGGTTTTATGTCTCGATGTACATAACCCTTGCCGTGGGCATAATGGAGGGCCTGGGCCATTTGAATGATGATCTGCTCAATTTCTTTGTGCTCTAAGCCCGCTTTGATCCAGCTACTGAGATCACCGCCCTGTAAATAATCCATCGACAAATAGTGGTATTGCCCAACCGATCCGACGTCATAGACGGGAACAATATGGGGATGAGAAAAGCTGGCTATTACCTTGGCTTCGTAAGAAAAACGCTCGGCGAGTTCCTGGCTTCCGAACGCACTGTCTGCAATCATCTTAAGAGCGACTTTGCGCTCGAAGGATTTTTGCGTGGCAAGAAAAACGGTCGCCATACCGCCCTTGCCAATTTTCTTGTGTACTTGATAGCCAGGTATTTTCATAATTACCGTCAGTTGAGGTCAAATACTAGTCCGGTCACTTTTCCCTGTCGCTGTTCTTTACGGATGCTCTTAATCGCTGGTCTTTATTAATGCTCTTTATCGATGCTCTCTATCAATTAGCCGGGAGGCCATGACATCTTTCTTCCACCTAACAAGTGTAGATGAATATGATAGACTGTTTGACCGCCATCTTCATTACAATTCATGGCCAGGCGAAACCCGTTGTCGGCAATTCCCTCTTCTTTGGCAATTGTTTTTGCGGTGTAAATCATATGGCCCAGCAACTCCGAATTTTCCGTGCTCAAATCGTTCAGCGTTGCGATATGCATTTTGGGAATGATTAAAACATGAGTAGGTGCCTGCGGTGTGATATCGCGAAAGGCGATGACTTTTTCATCTTCAAACACAATGTCGCCGGGAATTGTTTTATTGGCAATGGAACAAAATAAGCAATCCATAATTGTTCTCCTAAATAATAATTATCACTATTGATTAAAACTCTGCGTCGTATTATCGGTCATTTATAAACGTCGAGAGACTAACAATTAGAGTAGCCTTTAGCGACTAGAATAGCCTTTAGCGACCCATAGAAAATGGCCGCGTCACGATCAGCTTTTCATACACAATAACGTGTCTGAATCTCTCAACAGGTAAAGAGAAAAACAGGCTGCTAACATTGGCCAGGCAGCAAAGAACAGCAGGTTCGATCCTTCAAACGGCGAAAAATACTGACTGAACGCAGAAAGAGTCGAAACCGAATGCAGTAATAGAATGAACCCGTAGGTATATTTCTTTTGATATCCGACTAAAAACAGCAACAGTATGCCAAGTTCAATAGCGCCTACGGCTTGTATAACAATTGATTCGATTCCCTTGATGAAATAAAAGTGTTCGAAAATCGCCATGGCATGATCGGGGTTGATGAATTTATCAATCGTCCACATGAACATCACTAAGAAAATAGTGGCACGTAAGAATAAGAGAGAATACTGGGTTTTATTTTCGTCGGTCATTGTGCACCTTGATGATGGTTGAATGTTTCGAATCGTATAAATGAGGTAAAATCGGGTTCAATTTAACTCGCAGTAAAAATTGTCCGCCAAAATAGCATACTACTTGAATGACCACAGTTTTATTTTTCATTTCACAGAAAACGGGTCTCCAAACCATAGCCGAAAAGCCACGTTGTCAAAACGGATTGAACCAAATGCCGTTGGTAAATTGACAGTCGATCGAATCTAATCCCATATGAATGATCAGGCCGATACCCAATAAACGAGTTTTTGGGAAAAAGCAAAAAGCGAAATAACTAACGATAGGGATGAATCCGTGAAGAGGATGGAAATTGATACTACAGCGGTTCGCATCATAGATAGGATTAGCCAATAGATGATCGAGATCTACCAGCATTGTCAGTAAAAGAATGGAAAGGCTAAGAGTCCAGGCCTTTCGGAAGAACGCCGCAGCAATGATACATGGAACAACGAAATGCAAAAAGAGGTGGATTGAAGTTACTCCCTGAATTGCTATGGCGGTAACAGCCTGGTGGGTCGCTACCTTTTCTATTTCTATCGATTTTGATTGTCTAGTTTGTTCTCGTACAGAAACTTGTTTTTGCGAGCGGTCGGTTCGACGCGGCAATCTTATTTTTTAACGGTTTGATCGTTATGTATTAAATCTAACGCCCAAGATTGCCGCGTCGCCAGGCTTCTCGCAAAGACGAGTATCTTGATGGGGCTAGTTAGTGTCTGAATTATTTTTGCTCTGCGGTTTAGCCATAAGTACAAAAGGTATCGCGAATGGACCAATTAACGCCCCCATCGACGCCCAAAAAACCGGCTTCGCGCCCCGCTTTTTTGCGATGTAATGGCAAAGGACAATACAAATTAGGTTGAGAATTACTAATGCGTAAATCGTCATGCTTTATTCCTTCGGATGTAAGTGGAAAAATCTATTTCCCGTCAAACAGTCAAAAACTTGTTGGAATACGTCGATTTCTATAAAGCCTGGAAAAACCGCCCGGACCGAGGAATATAGTAGTTGTCATAATTTAATGACAGCACCACACTCGAAGAGCGGCCTACAATCTCGTTTCTTGGCACCATACCGATAACTCTCGAATCGGCGCTATTGTCTCTGTTATCGCCCAGTGCTAAATAGGAGTTTTCGGGAACAACAACGGGCTTGAAACTTGACAGGCGCGAACCCGATTTGCTAACTCGGACCTGGTGTTTAACTCCGATGAGATCTTCTAACAGGTCTATCGTAGATCTTGATTGGGATACATCTTGATAGTCCAATTTTTCACCGTTAATTTTAAGAACATTTTCATGCATTTCGACAACATCATTGGGTATTCCGACAACACGTTTTACTAGTCTTTTATCGGACGCTTTTGAATCGAATATGATGATATCCCCCCTCGCCGGATCAGCCAGTTTCAGTAAGGGTATGTGCGTAAAGGGAACGCGAATGTCATAAGCCATCTTGTTAACAAAAATCCGGTCCCCCTCAATAATAGTAGGCTTCATGGAGCCGGTAGGAACTTCATTCCAATCGGCGATTGCACTTCGGAAAATGAACATTAAGCCAAGAAACAAAACAAAAGACCGATTGTCCTTCCAAGTTTTACTGATCCAAGCAATCATCGAGATACTCCGCATTTGTGTCTGGAAATAATTTAATTGTCTAGCAATTATCGAAAATACAATTTTTCTTCGTTTTAACTGTGGCAATGGATAACTTTACTGTGAGTAATAATAGTAGTGAAAATTTCTATTGGTATCACTTTAGTGCAGGACAAAAATAGACCATGTTTGGCGGCTACTTTTGCCCGCGCATCGCATTGGCGAGCCTATTCGAGCCATTGCTTTCAAGTTGTTCAATAATCGGGTTTTTGTCTTGTTCCGGCCGGTTCTGGCTGACTTTATATTTGCATTGAATTTCCGTGATCGATACTTCAAGGCCAACAATCGCTTTTAACATCGCTTCGTGGTAGTCGGCAACCCAGGGATTTGGTCGAAATTTTTCGTATTTATCGGTGAGTGACTCAACCAGTACTTTTAGACGTTCCGGCTCATTAAATACTCGACAGATGCCATACACATGAACCGCTTGATAATTCCATGTAGGTACCCCGGGCGAGTTATAGGCCGACGGTGAAATATAATCGTGGGGGCCCTGTAATGAAATTAGAACTTCCTGTTCGTGAATATTTTCCCACTGTGGATTTTGCTTAGCAATGTGACCCGATATTGATTCGTAGTCGTCTGCCATAAGGAAAGGCATGTGTGTTGCAAAAGGTCTATCGTTAACGGAGGATATAAGTTGTCCGAAAGAGTTGTGTTCGATAAACGAAAAAATTTCTTCTCTGTCACCTATAGCAAAATGTTTGGGTACGTACATATTTGTAAATCTTCAAAAAAAGTGACGAGGTGTAGTCGGTTCAATAATATTCTAGTACAGTATTTCAGGTTAAACTTTTTCTCAATAAAACAACCTTCCAACAGAATTGACTTTTAGATGAAAAAATCAACTCAGTTTTTTTGTAAAAACTTTGGAATTTCTTTGCAAGTTATACATTTTTTGTTCCGGAAGATAACTTTGGTCAGCCTCACAATAGCCTTGTTCAAGAAACCAGTGAGCTGTTTGAGTAGTTAGAACAAACACGCTGTCGAGTTTCATGTCGCGAGCTGTCTGCTCCAGCGACGCTAATATCCTTTCGCCACGATCTTCGCCCCGGTAGTCTGGACTTGTCGCCACGCAAGCAATTTCTCCACAATTCAAATCGGTATACGGGTATAGAGCGGCACAGGCTATAACCATTCCCTCGAGTTCCATTACCGAGAACTTCTCGATTTCGTTTTCCAATAATTCACGAGAACGTTTAACAAGGCTGCCATTCGCTTCGAGAGGTGCGATAAGCTCGAGTATTCCGCCAACGTCATCGATGCTTGCAACACGTAAATGTTCACTGTGATCTTTCGCAATTAGCGTGCCGGTTCCATTGCGGGTAAAGAGTTCTTGCAGCAGCGCACCATCGTCGATATAGCTCACATAATGACAGCGCGAAACGCCAGAATTTGCACTGGCAGATATGGCTCGAAGCTCACTTTTAATCTGTGGTTCGCTTGCCTCGGCGAGTAGATTTCTTATAGTGCTGACGTCACAACTGGGAATTAGATTATCGCTACTATCCACTAAACCCTGATTTTTTGACATGACAATAAGCTTGTCGGCTTTTAATTGTATTGCCGTTTGTGTAGCGATGTCCTCCAGAGACAAGTTAAATACTTCACCGGTTGGCGAGTAACCCGTCGGAGATAAAAGTATGATGGTTCCGTCAGTCAGATGTTTGCCAATTCCTTCGGTGTCTATTCGTCTAACTACACCAGTATGTTGATAGTCGACCCCGCCTCGAATCCCCATCGGCTTAGCTACCACGAAATTGCCGGAACACACACGAATATGTGCGCCATGCATCGGAGAGTTTGCCAGCCCCATGGTTAACAGGGCTTCAATATGAGAGCGCAGAGAACCGGCAGCATCTTTAACGCATTCGAGGGACTGACTATCGGTGATACGGACATCTTCCGCGAAACGGGTATTAACGCCGCGAAGTTTTGCCCGTTCCTCGATCTGCGGTCGCGCTCCGTAAACGAGCACCAGTTTTACGCCGAGACTATTGAGCAGCGCGATATCGTGAATGATATTGGGGAAGTTCTCATGCATGACCGCTTCGCCACCAAACATCAAGACAAAGGTCTTTCCTCTGTGCGCGTTGATGTACGGGGCAGAGTTACGAAACCATTTTACATATTCACGATTGTCTTTATTCACGGTATTACTTTTAGTTTATAGAGTAGATTGGCAGCTATTGTGCTGATAAATTGGGGTGAGAGCAAGTGCAGCTTCAATATAGCATCTGTCGGCTAGAAGTGATCGACGTGGGGCCGATTTATTGTGATAAGCTGGGCTCACGTCGATTAATAATAATGCCCTTAATAATAGCTGGGAGGAAATTTTGGAAGCAACACAAGAAAGCTACATTCGCATAGAGCTTATCGGTAACCGCGGTGAGTTGATTTTGAATCGACCCGAGCAAAAAAATTCACTCATTGGTCCGCTGGTCAAACAGTTATTGTCTGGTTTAAACGAGTTGGTCGCTAACGATAAGTGTCACGTGATTCTAATTCGCGGCGCGGGCGGCTGTTTTTGCGCCGGTTTGGATGTTAAAGCGTTTTTCTCGGAAAACAAGCCAGACTGGGTTGCCGATTTCCCAGCGGATTGGTTAGCTTTTCATGCCGCTGTTTATAGTTGTCCCAAACCTGTGGTCGGTGCCCTCGAGCGGTTTGCGATAGCCGGGGGTTCAGCGCTTGCCTTTTCATGTGATTTTCTTGTGGTCGGCGAAAAGTCGTTTATCCATGTTGCGGAAGTAGAGTTAGGGATGGCAGCGCCAATCAATGTTGCCTGGTTAAGCCTTAAATACGGAACAGCTAAAGCAATGGAACTTGCGGTGCTGGGAGAACGCCACTACGGTCAGGAGCTGATGCGTCTTGGTGTAGTGACCCGTTGCGTGGATGATGCTGAAACACTGACCGAGGCTCGAAAACTAGCCGATCGACTGGCAGGTTTCGACAGTACGACAGTACAAGCTCTTAAAGGCGCCATACACAAGGCCGAACATAAAGAGAGCTTTGAGACGTTGGTAGCCCGAATCAAGAAAGCATAGCCAAAAATCGCGATCTTTTTTTAAAGACAAAATTGGCGAATCAACTGCTTTAATAGCTCGATAGCGGGGGTGAGCTGATTTAACGCCATGTATTCGTCGGGCTGATGAGCCTGGTCGATAGAGCCGGGCCCCATCACCACCGTTTGCATCCCTAATTTTTGCAATAGTGGACCTTCGGTCGCAAAGGCGACCGCATCGGCGCTGTAGCCGGTGAGTCGTTCGGCGACTTTGACGAGTTCAGAATCCGCGGGTTGCTCAAAAGGTTCCAAATTTGAGATGAGCGAACGCAAGCTAATATTGACTTTTAGTTGTTTGGCTAACGGTTTTAGTCGTTGCGATATTTCATGGGTTAAATCGTCATTTTTCATGCCTGGTAAAGCACGCAAATCAAAATGTAGTTCGCACTGTCCGCAAATGCGGTTGGGATTGTCACCCCCGTGAATGCAGCCGAGATTGAGGGTGGGAACAGCGACATCGAATGCAGCATTGTTGTATTTTTGCTGCATTTCCTCCCTGAACGCCATTAAGTCTGTCATTACCAGGTGCATGGCTTCCATTGCATTGTTACCCAGCGCCGGATTGGAGGAATGACCGGCTCGTCCTTCGACAGTTATCGCCTGCATCATGATGCCTTTATGCATCCGAATCGGCTTTAATTCGGTCGGTTCTCCAATAACGGCAAAACGGGCTTTCGGGATACCTTGGGCTGCCAGCGCACGGGCGCCGTCCATCGAACTCTCTTCATCAGCGGTTGCCAATATAATAAGCGGTTCTTTTAACGGCTGATCGAGAAATTCTTTGGCAGCTTCAATAGCGATGGGAAAAAAGCCTTTCATATCGGTCGATCCCAGACCATAGAGTTTGTTGTCGCGCTCTGTCAGTGCCAGAGGATTCATAGTCCAGCGACTTTCATTAAAGGGGACGGTATCCGTGTGGCCCGATAACACGAGTCCGCCCGGTCCGCTGCCGAGGGTGGCGATCAAATTGGCTTTATGTTCTTTGCCCGGAAGCGGTAGAACTTCGCAGCTAAACCCCAGCGTACTTAGCCACCCGGCCAACTTATCAATAACCTGGCGGTTGCCGGTATCCCATTGGGCTGAGGTTGAACTAACCGAAATTTCGCTGAGCAATTCGTGGATCATTGTCAGCATTGGTGGCACGGTCTGGGGCATGATGATTACTTCATTATTTTTGTGGAAGGACGATTATCGATTGCTACAGCTACCTTAACAATAGTTGATGGTTTGTGAAATCGAAAGTACTTCCATTTGGGAGAAAGTTTTATTGTCACGGCTTGCTGGAAAAAACTATGCACTTCAGTGCAAGGATTTAGCTGCTACACAGGTCTCCGTCATCTTCGATGTGGGGTACCCTTACTCGGTTGAAACCCCACGCCCTCCAAAGGGCATCCAACACCGAAGATGACTCCTGTCGCGAGGGTGTTCTGGTTGTGATGTATCTGTCGGGCAAACTGTAGCTGCGAGAGGACGTGGACTTAGCTAAAATAAAGGGGCAGCCGAAAGTAGGTACCAGCTGCCCGCCAGCGGTTGCAGTGTTTACGTTGTTAGAGCGAGAGGTGGCTTGTAGCGATTAGTCACTTTGAAGCAAGCTATGAACTTTCAGTCCATAGTCGTTGATCGCTGTGTCATCGAATTATGTTTTTGGTACAGTGTCTGTTACGTCCCCTTTATTTCGGCAACGGCGCTGCACAGGGAGCTTGATTCAGCGCTATTCCGATAAGATCGTCTCCGGTGTTTTGGCGGGCCATTTTTTTCTCTTAAGGTCTCTGAGGTCTTCCAAAATCATAATGCCTGATGGCACCACTAACAAAGTGACCGCAGTCGCAAAGATGACACCGAAGGCCAGAGAAACTGCCATTGGTACCAGAAATTGGGCTTGTACGCTACGGTTCAACATCAGGGGAGCCAAGCCGGCAAAAGTCGTCAGCGACGTCAGTACAATCGGACGGCATCGCGATACTACTGCCTCCAAAACTGCCTCGCCGTAAGGCTGGCCGGTATTTTTACGTCCGTTAATATTGTGCACCAGTACGAGGCTGGAATTAACGACCACTCCAGAGGCAGCAATAAATCCTAACATTGACATCATGGAGAGGCCGGCGATCAGCCCAAAACTTTTCATGATAGCGTGTCCCCAAATTGCGCCGACGAACGCAAAGGGGATGACACTCATAATGACAATGGGCTGGGAATAAGACTTGAGTGGAATGGCCAGTAGTGAAAAAATAATAAACAAAGCCAGGCCAAAGAACGATAGCAAGCTAGCCATGGCTTCACCTTGTTCGCGTTGCTCACCCTCCAAGCTGTAAGCCACTTGCGGGTAGTCTGCCATTATCGTTTGGATGGCGCCCGCACTCAGATCGGCGATCACCTCATTAGCCGTGATCTGAGTCCGATCAACATCTGCCACCACATTCACCACACGGCGTCGGTCCGAGCGTTTGATGGATGAAAAACCTCGTCCTAAATCTGTTTCCGCAACCGTGTTAAAGGGCACTTCACTGCCATCGCTGGTTCGAATTCTCATATTGTCTAATGCACCGAGTGTTTTCCGCTCAGCCTCTGTATAGCGAACCATGACTCGCACATCGTCACGTCCACGCTGAATTCGCTGTACTTCCTCACCGTAAAACGCCTGTCGCATTTGACGGGCTAATCCGCCAAGTGACAATCCTAGTGATTCTCCGGCAGGTGAAATATTCAATTTAATTTCCTGCTTGCCGCTTCTGAAAGAGTCGGTGATATCAATAACACCCGGGTATTCCCCGAGTTTGGCGCGTAGCTTTGCAGCCACGACTCTGAGTTCATCCAAGTCATCTCCCTCGAGCTGCAGGTCTATTGCATTGCCGACAGTAAACAGGGAGGACTCAAATTTGAGTTCGATAGCGTCGGGAATCGAGCCGGACATTTTCCGCCAGCGGTTGGCGACGTCACGGCTTTCAATATCACGGCTCTGGCTTGCAGTCAGTTGCAAAGTGACCTCACCTAAGTGAGCTCCGGAACTGCCACCGCTGCCGCCGCCGGGTCCACCCCCTGCATTGGAAGAGGGATGATTACCCACTGCGGCCAAAATATGGGTAACGGGCGGCGCGCCGGGATACTCATCCGCTAACTGTGATTCGAGCGAACGGGCAGTGTCCTCCAAATATAAAACAGCATTGTTGGTGACCGAGGCAGGTGTGCCCAGAGGCATGGTTAATTTGGCGATGACCTGGTCGGACGCCAGCGGCGGAAAAAATGAAAAGGGTAGGCGGCCACTGGCCACAATGGCAACGCCGGACAGAAAAGCGACAATCGCTACTGACGCGACGATGTAGCGGATCGAAATGGCTTTGGTGGCAAGCCTGCGAAAATCGACATCGATTAATTGCTCCAGGAAGTGAGCGAATCGCGATTGCAGGCTAATGAGTCGTTTCGCGATGGGAGCGGTTATTCCCAGTAAATGCAGACTCACTAACACAGAGGCTGTTGCGATTGCGAGAGCGATATAACTGCGAAAATCCCACGCAAATTCTAATAGTAGAATGCCAAAAATGGGAATCAATAACAGGCCGATTTCACCGCTGGGACTCTCGACGCTCTGGTGTCCCAAATGGGCGGGTAAAATGAGTTGTGATTCGATCAGAGAAAATATCAGACAACAGACCACAACAGAGGCGATAATAGCTTGAATTTGACCACTGGTGCCTGGCCCCAACAGCAAAGGCATAAACGCTGCCATTGTCGTTAAGACACCAAAAATAACCGGTATCGATACCTGTTGGGCCCCTTTAATAGCAGCGGCTAAGGGGTCTTTTTCCCGTTGTTGGCTGGCGTGAATATTTTCGCCAACCACGATCGCGTCATCCACTAGAATACCCAATACTAAAATGAAACCGAATAGTGAAATGGCATCGATAGATAGGCCGAGGGTTGAGGCAAGAAATAAAGCCCCCAAAAAAGCAACCGGTACGCCAGCGCTAACCCAGAAGGCGAGGCGCGGTCTAAGGAACATGGCAAGCAACAGCAATACCATGAGAAAGCCCTGGCGGGCGCTGCCTAACAAAGTGTCCAGGCGGTCGCGCAGTACTTTGGAGTTGTCATTCCATACGGTTAACTTAACGCCTTCCGGTAACCGCTCCTCCGCAGTAGATAAGTAATCGTTGACGGCGGCTGTAATCTCCAGAATATCCTGTTCTCCCACTCGGGACACTCGAATGATGGCGGCCGGTGTTTCGTCGAATCGCAATAGCTGATCGGTATCTTCAAAACCATCCACAACGGTTGCAATATCCTTCAAGTACAGGCGAGTTCCGTCTTCTCTGGTGAGAATGACAAGATTCTCAAAGTCATCTCCCCAATAGGCCTGCCCTTTTGTCCGTAGCAAAATCTCTCCGGCAGACGTTTTAATTGAACCGCCCGGTAAATCTAGCGAACTGGCCCGCACGGCGTTAGCGACCTGATTAAATGACAGCCCATTGCGTTTTAAGGATTCTTCCGAAACTTCGATGGAGATTTCGTAGGGCCGAGTATTGGTGAGTGTGACCTGGGTTACTTTGGGTAGAGCAGCGATTTCATCTCTTACCCGTTGCCCCAGTACTTTTAGCGTGCGTTCATTCTTAGGACCGGTAATCGTAATATCCATGACTGACCGGATCGGTGTGACAAGATTAATGGTGGGCTTTTCGGTTTCTTCGGGAAAGGTATCAATGGCATCAACGCGGTTTTTGACGTCGTCTAGCGCTTTGGCCGTATCGATATTTTCAAGTAGCTCGACAGAAACCGCACAGCGTCCTTCGTTGGAAGAAGAGGAGATTTTTTTGACGCCTTCAATACCGTCGAGAGCCTCTTCAATCCGAATGCAGACGCCTTCTTCTACTTCTTCTGGAGCAGCGCCTAGATATAAGACTTCGACACTAATTCTATCGATTTCCAGATCGGGAAATGATTTTTGCGGCATGCGAGATACCGCTAGCAAACCCGCAAGGACAATTAGCATCAACATTAGGTTTGCCGCTATGTGATTGTTGGCAAACCAGGCGATAGGTCCCTTCATGATCCTGCCACCTGTGCAGCGCTGTCAACATCCTCGAGGCGCACCTGCATGCCTTCGACGGGACTATTCAGCGGAGAAACACACAGTCGCTCGCCAGCGACAAGACCACTGTTTATATAGACTTTGTTCTCGGTAATACGCAGTACTTCAACGGACCTGAATCGCAGCCGATTATCTGTGTCGACGATAAGAACTTCGGAGTTTGCGCGCAGCGCGGCACGGGGAACAATAACGACATCATCGACATGGATGCCCTTAATTTCCGCTTTAACAAACAAACCGACGGATAGTGGTGGTTTATTATTTACGGTGACATACGGTAAGTTTACTTGTGCAATAACGTTAATCATTCGCGTGCGAGGGTCCAGCTCGCCTTCGGTGCGGACAACTTCTGCGGGCCATTGATGTTCGGCTCCGGCAAATCTTGCGCGTAGTGTCACGGGTATCCGTTTTTCCAGCGTCGTCCCGTTGACCCCTAGCGGCAGATCCAAAAAAGCCAGCTCTTCATCGTGAATAGGCAATTTAACTTCCGCAATGTCAGTGGCGTATAACATGGCCAGTGGTGTACCTCGACTGACAAACTGACCGACATCAATTTGTTCCGAGCGGACTCGCCCGTCGTAGGGTGCGGCCAGCTGGGTTCGATCCAGATCCCTTTGTGCGCGCGCAAGTTTGGCTTTTGATTCTCGTAAAGTGGCTTCGGCAATCCGCAGTCGATTTAATGCATCATCCATTTGTGACGCGCTGATCGATTGCTTTTTTTCAAGATCCTGCTGGCGCGCATGGGTTTTACGGGCGTTGGAAAAATCACTCTCGGCGCGAGTTAAGTTAGCTCTCGCCTGTTCAAGTGCAACATCGTAATCGAGGGGGTCAATACTGAACAGAATGTCACCTTTGCGAAAGAATCCACCGGACACCATGGAGGGCGACATAGTGATAATCCTACCAGAGACTTCCGCGACCAACTGGCTCTGGGTTCTAGGAGCCACTGTGCCATGGGTCGAAGTCGTTAACTGAATGCGTTGCGGATCCACGCTGAGCACCCGCACCAGTGGTGCATTAATGACCGGAGGTCTGGATTCAAGTTTTGGGCCGGTGGCAATCAGTAGAGCGGCTAAACCAAAACCGCCGATAATAATGAGAAGAGGTAACAAAAAACGTTTCACTGCGTAATACCTGCGGTTGCGAATGAGAGGAGTCTTTCAAAGCCGTCTTTGGGATCGGCCTGTCGATCGCCATCGGCTTTTAAAGGAGGCACGTTATGGGGGTGGTCGAAATTGAGTAACTGGATCATGGAACCTAAAGTAAAATGAAAGCGCCATTGCAGGTCGATGAGATCGACATCGGGTAAAGCGATCTGCAGGGCGTCGATAAAGCGGCTCGATGTCGCTCCAAATTCTTGTTCAAGTAAGGGTCTGGATATAAACTCCGGTTCACCGAAAACCCTGCCCATGAGTCTGGGTAATACTTTGCTGATGCTGGCGTCGACCAAGGGTGATAAAAACGCCTTCATGATGTTCTCAACTGTGAGTGGCTCGGCGCTGGAAAGAAGCGCATCCAGCGCTTGAAATCGTTTTTCGGTAATAGGCTTAATGTGACGGTGTACGGTCGCGGCAAATAAACCTTCTTTCGAGCCGAAGTGGTAATGCGTCGCCGCGAGATTGACCTTCGCTTCAATCGCTATTGATCTGAGCGAAGTGGCTGAGAAGCCCTTTTTTATAAAGAGTGTTTCCGCTGCACACAGAATTTTGTCCTGGGTTTCGCTTGAGGCTTGATTTGCTGTGGGTGTTTGGCTCATGATTTTTCATTCAAACGACTGTTTGAAAAAATAATAACACTTTATCATGATGGAGCCAAGCCGATATTCCGGCCCCTATCCTCGTGCTTGTTCAAGGTGCTGTTTTCTATCGGTATTCCCGAAAATGTATTTTTCGTCCAAGCGTAAAATTGAAGCTGATACGAAGGAAAATTATTGGGATTATCGTTCTATGCTAAAAAATTGCATGGTCGACCGCAGGAACGATAATCGTTTGGCTGTTAGCTTGATAACTACTCTGTCTAATATGACTGGATTTATTGGCTAAGCTTTTATTGGTAAAACGTTGTGTCGGGCAGCGCCGCGATTTTGCGGAGTTTGAATCAGCGAATGATCATCTGTTCTCGTTCGGGTCCAACTGAAATCATTTTTATCGGGATATTCATCAGTGCCTCAATCCGCAGCACATAATTTTGCGCAGCTTTCGGTAAACTCATGAACGTACGGCAATCTGTTATGTCTTCATACCAGCAGTCGAGATGTTCGTATACGGGTTTCAATGTTTCTGTTTGTGGCCATATCGCATTGTCCTTATGGTGTCCTTCATAGGCAACGCAGATTTTAAGATCTTGCATGCCACTTAAACAATCGAGTTTGGTCAGCGCAATTTCGGTCGCAGCCTGCAACTCTGCGCCGTTACGTGTGGCTACGGCGTCAAAATATCCGACATCTCTTGGCCGGCCGGTGACGGCGCCGTATTCCTTAGTTTGCTCGCGGAAACTTTGTTGCTGGTCCATCGCCGTAGGCAGCGTGCCGGTTCCGACGGACGAACTGAATGCTTTGGCGACGGCAATGATTCGATCGGGGCGCAGAGCGGGTAGGCCACTGCCAATTCCTGCGTATGCGGCAGTAACGTGTGACGACGTCGTCCAGGGATATTCGCCATAGAGCAAATCTCGCCCCGCTCCGAGTTGCGCTTCAAACAAGAGGGTCTTTCCTTGCTGTTGTAAAGATTGGAGGGGCTCGGTGACGTTGCAAATTGATGTCTGCCAGGGCGCTGATAATTCCAGCAGTTCGGCGGTCAGTTGTTCCGCTGTTTGCTTGAATTGAAACTCGGAGTAAAGAGCGCGCATTTGCGGTAATTTCCATTCCAGTAGAAAACGAATTCGCTCCAACAGTACCTTTGGCTCATTCAACCACCCCACCATAATCCCTTTTTTCATCACTCTGTCGCCATAGGCAGGCGCGATGCCTTGTCGGGTCGACCCATAAGCTCTTGCGCCGAGACGCTCTTCTTCCAGGCTATCTTCTAATGCATGCAAGGGTAGGCACAACGTCGCGCGATCGGAAACGACCAGTTGAATATTCAAGCCGGCCTCGGTAACAGCGGTAAGCTCTGCCGCTAATGGCCCCGGGCTAATCACCATGCCCGGACCGAGTACAGCGATAGAGTCTGAATTAAATATGCCACTGGGTAGTTGGTGGAGTTTGTAGCTGCCAAAACGGTTAACGACTGTGTGGCCAGCGTTATTACCACCCTGAAATCGAATGCTGGCTGACGCGTCACCGGCCAAATAGTCCACAATACGGCCCTTGCCCTCATCGCCCCAATTTGCACCAACCACAACAATAGATGGCATAACAGCTTCTCCTCGAATTTGAAGATGTCATCCTAATTTTATTTGGTTAATATGGATAATTAATTAATATTATTATATTGATAATAAAATCATATGTAATTGGATCAAGACAAGACAAGACAAGACAAGACAAGGCCGAAAATTAACTGTGACAGATCGGAAAAGGAGAACAATTATGCTGGATATCCAATGGCTCAATACCTTTGCCGTTCTCGCTAGAGTAGAGCATTTCGGTAAAGCGGCTATTGCTCTTCATATGACGCAGCCTAACGTGAGCCTGCAAATCAAACAATTGGAAAAAATGACCGGTATTAAGTTGATTGAACGTAAGCCTTTTGTCTTAACTTATGCAGGACGACGTCTATTGGACAGCGCCGATAAGATCATAAGCGAGTTACAAAATTGTCAATCTGATCTCAATGCCATCAACGAGCTTTCACAGGGCTCATTAACGATTGCTGCCAGTGATGCAATTTCTCGGTTATTGCTGATTGCTCCCTTTCAATTATTTCGCCTGGAATTTCCGGGTATTGATTTAACCCTGCTCAATACAACGTCGGCCCAGGCAACTGAACTGGTCAGCAGCGCAAAAGTTGATTTGGGTTTTGTTATGGCGCAAAAAGACAGTTTACCCCTGCATTTTAAGGAGCTACAGCAAGTGCAGTGGTGTGCATACGGACATGGTTTAGCGAGTTGGCAAATGGGGTTGGACAAAATGGACGATCCCGATAGTCCAACTGCCGACAGCGGACCCACGTTAATATTGCTCGGTCACGAGACCAGAACCCGAGGCATCATCGACGCTTCCCTGCCGCTACTTGAACTACCTCACTACAGAGTGATGGAAGTCGGCAGCGTTGATGCTCAAATCGAGTGGGCTGAGGCGGGGTTCGGCGTCGCCATTGTGCCCGAATATGCTTTGCTGTCGAAAGGGGACACTACAGTGCCGACGACGTCTTTACCCGATTTCCCAACGACCAGCTTGGGTTATATTGTTCGCCAAAATCAGGTTCTGTCTCGTGCTATCAAGCAATTATTAAATTGGGTGGCGGCTGAAGCGAACGTTTCCGGGCCACGATGAGAGGATCGTAGAGTTAGAGCGAAAGCCGCTCATCTAAGCCGGTCAAACGCTAGCTAAAAATGGCTTTTAAGGTAAAGAAGAAGATAATCGCCAGCGCCGCGCCGGCCGGTAAAGTAATGACCCAGGACATAAATATTGTACTGATAACACGTAGATTTAAGGCGCCTATCCCTCGCGCCAGGCCAACACCTAAGACTGCGCCGACTAATGTATGCGTGGTAGAAATGGGCAAGCCGGTGCTGGAGGCCAATACGACCGTTGACGCCGCCCCCAGTTCAGCGGCGAAGCCGCGACTCGGCGTGAGTTCAGTGATTTTTTTGCCGATTGTTGCCATGACACGAAAGCCATAGGTGGCTAAGCCCAGCACTATACCGCCGCCGCCGAGCAGCAAGATCCATCCAGGCACTGCGGACTCTTTTGCTATTTCACCGCCGCTGCCAATAATGCTGACAATAGCCGCTAGCGGTCCTATGGCGTTGGCAACGTCATTTGAACCGTGGGCAAAGGCCATCGCACAAGCGGTGAAAATCATCAGAATAGCAAAAACTCTTTCGACATTGGCAAAACGATTGCCACTGTCCGATATGTCGTCCTCTTTGATTCGATTGAGGAGGATTTTGCCTAGCAACGCAACAACGACGCCTGCAATCGCTGCAATAGGCAGTGCATTGGCAAATTTGCTGCCAAGCCCTAAGTCAAACTCAATGCCGATATGTTTAAGGCCTTTCAATAACGTCACCATGACGATCATAAATCCGACGAAAAACATGTAGAGCGGTATGTATTGTTGCGCTTTTCTGAACGGTTCAGCCGTATCAAGAATGAGCTTTTTTACACTGACAAACAAGCCAAAGGAAATCGTTCCTGCCATTACTGGAGAAACGACCCAGCTGGCCGCGATGGTGCCGACTTTGCTCCAGTTGACAGCATCTACAGATATACCGACGGCCGCAAAACCGACTAATGCGCCAACGATTGAGTGGGTGGTAGAGACTGGCCAGCCAAAGTTTGTGGCAATTAGCAACCAAATTCCAGCGGCTAGTAGCGAAGACATCATGCCAAAAACGAGTAAATCCGGAGATTCGGTGAGAAGAGCCGGGTCAATAATACCTTTTCGGATAGTCGAGGTAACTTCCCCTCCCGCCAGATAGGCCCCTGCGAACTCAAAAATCATTGCGATTAAAATCGCTTGCTTTACGGTCAGGGCTTTGGACCCAACGGACGTCCCCATAGCGTTGGCAACATCGTTGGCACCGACTCCCCAAGCCATAAAGAAACCAAATATACAGGCCGTAATCAGTAAAATGTTGCCGTATTCAGCGATAATGGTCATGTGTTCACTTCCTATCAGGATTGACAACCGCCGTGATCACGGTATCAGAGACTGAAAAAACTAGTTTAATAAATTGGTTAGGTGTCTTATCGCGCGATGAGCAGCTGCAAACGGCTACCGACTTTTTGGGCACGATCGGCGAGTGCACCGATACCATCTATGACCTTATAGAGAAACATAACATCGACAGCATGCAAATCCTTCTCTAGCTTAAACAGAGCGGCACGAATTTTAATTTCTGTTTTATCATTGACGTTCTCGAGCCGATCGAGTTCTTTGATCAATTTTTCTACCAGCTTTACCTCACGGCCACTAAAACCGGTTTCAACAAGCTCATCCAGTTCATTGATGGCCTTTAACGCTTGTTCAGAGGTGGCAACAGATTCCTTAATGAATCCGAGTAAGCTATCGCCCATTGACTCGGGGATTTGCATTTTGCGGCCTAACATCAGGCCGGAAACATCTTTAGCGGCATTGGCAATCTTATCTTGCATCGTCAGCATATCTAACAAATCAGTTCGCGGAACGGGCAAAAACAAGTTTTTAGGCAGGTGTATGCGAACGTTTCGTTTTAGTTTGTCCGCCTCGTTTTCCAGTTTGGCGAGCTCTTTGCGCTTCTCTCCGGCGAGTTTCCAGTCACCCGCCCGCGCCGCTTCAAAGAACGGTATCAACGCCTTTGCGCAGCTATGTGCCTTTGCCATGTGATCTTGAATAGGCTTGAACGGTGACTTACCAAACATGTTGCCAAAAGGATTTCCGATTGCCACAGACTGTCTCCCTGAGAAATTTGCGCAATTATAATGGTTAATTGCGATTAAATGCACCGTTAATCTAACAACTATTTAGCAGAAATTTCAGTTTGTACCATCTTAATTTTCTCCATCACGACAATTTGATGTTTGGAGTGCCCAAAACCATTGATGTTAGCCCTTTTAGCTGCCGGTCGAGCATGCCATACACTACACTGTGACTTTGTCAGGTCGAATACTTTAACGAGTAACTTTCCTGCGGTATTCTATCGGGAGCTCCTGTTTTCTGTTCGGCAACTGCACGGTGGATGTCTATTTGACCGGTTTATGGGAAAAAGAAGTAATCGACCGGCACCGTAGCACTCAGGCAGTGAGCCCCTTTACATAACAACGAGGTATTTAGCAGTGGAAGGCGTAACAAATGGATCGGCGTCGGCGCGAGAGCGTTTATTAAACTTGCGTGTATTGATGGATAATTTGCTTTCGGACGGGCTAATCAGTGTTGAAGATCAATATCGTGTTCTCAATAACACCCGCAGTAAAGATCAGGCGACCATGCATCCGCTAACCTATATTGCCAGTCAGAATCTACCTGACGCGAGGAACCACCACGTTATTCTTGATATTTCCCAGCTGTTAAGCTGGCTGTCGAGTCGTGTTAATCAAGAGGTTTTTTTCCTGGATCCACTGAAAATAAACGTTCCTGCCATTACCGAGGTCATGTCTTTTGAATTTGCCCAGCGACATGGGATATTGGCTGTTGATGTCAATATTGAGGAGGTGACGATAGCCAGTTGTGAGCCTTTTATCGATACCTGGCGGGATAATCTCGAGCATGTTCTACGCCGTAATATCAAACGAGTATTAATAGATCCCGCCGATTTAAAACGTTACACCGTAGAATTTTACAGTTTGGCAAAATCGGTTCGCGGGGCAACGGGTACCGCTGTCGGTAAAATTGACGCGGTAACCAATTTTGAACAAATGCTGGAAATGGGTGACAGCAAAAACCCGGAGGCCAATGATCAACATATCGTAAACATTGTCGATTGGATTTTACAGTACGCTTTTGATCAGAGAGCCAGTGATATTCATATCGAGCCTCGGCGTGAACTGGCGCATGTACGTTTTCGGATTGACGGGGTGTTAAACAATGTCAATGAATTACCTGCCCATGTTGCGACAGCCGTTGTTAGCCGGCTAAAAATTCTCGGGCGCTTAAACGTTGCCGAAAAACGTAAGCCCCAGGATGGACGATTAAAGACCAAGAGTCCCGATGGTAATGAAGTGGAATTACGTTTGTCGACAATGCCGACGGCCTTTGGTGAAAAACTGGTCATGCGTATCTTTGATCCCGATGTATTGCTGCGCACCTTTGACCAATTGGGATTGGCCCATGAAGATTATGCTCGCTGGCAGGCAATGATTAATTCTTCGACCGGCATCGTGCTTGTTACGGGACCGACCGGCTCCGGTAAAACGACGACCTTGTATTCAAGCTTGAAGCAATTGGCTACAACGGAAGTTAATGTCTGCACTATCGAAGACCCGATAGAAATGATGGAAGATAGCTTTAATCAGATGCAGGTTCAGCCAGGTATTGAATTGGATTTTGCCAGTGGGATTAAAGCGCTAATGAGGCAAGACCCGGATATCATTATGATTGGGGAAATCAGGGATTTAGAAACGGCAGAAATGGCGATTCAAGCGGCATTGACCGGTCATTTGGTGTTATCAACCCTGCATACCAACGATGCTCCGAGCGCTATAACGAGAATGTTAGAACTGGGTATTCCAGCGTATTTGTTGAAGGCTACGGTGCTTGGAGTGATGGCTCAGCGTTTGGTTCGAACCTTGTGCCCCCATTGCAAGGCAGAAGATAGCTTGACGGAAACAGACTGGCGCGAACTAACGGCGCCCTGGAAAATAACAATGCCCGAACGTGTATTTAAGCCCGTTGGCTGTCTGGAATGCCGGAATACGGGTTACATGGGGCGGCAGGGAGTTTATGAAATACTGACCATGACAGAGCCCGTAAAAACCCAAATTAATGACCATCTGGATATCGACAAGATTCGGCGTCAAGGAATGAAAGAAGGTATGAGGACTTTACGTTTGTCCGGTGCTCAAAAAATTGCCTCGGGCGATACCACCATTGCGGAGGTTATGCGAGTGGCGCCCGCTTTGTCGTAATTAGGAATAGAGCTTTTGAGTAATGCTTTTAGTGCCGTCTGTTGTCGACTGATTGATTTTAAAATTATTTATTTTTTGTAGATTCTTTCGAGATTTCCGCATAAAACCAAACCATCGTTTTTGTAAACTGGACCGTTATTGTGAATAAAATCAGCTTGCCCATCGACCAATTACCGACACAATTATTGGCTGAGTTTGAAAGCAATAAAAACGTTTTTGTCGAAAAAAATCCCCACTGTGCTGTCTGGTTCTCGACGCAACTTGAAGATAGCGGTTTTTCAGAGCAGTTAATCAGAACGTGGTCGGGAAGTCGTTATGCGACTGAATTGTGTATGCGTCAGCCAGACATATTGATGCGTCTGGTCGCTGGCGGTGAACTGTTTCGATCCTATGACGACGGTGAGATGAAGAATGTTGTCACTCACTGCTTGTCCGATACGACCAATGCAGAGCAGCTAAATAAAGGTTTGCGACGATGCCGGGCGCAAGAAATGCTGCGAATAATTTGGCGAGACTTGAATTGCCAAAGCGATCTGCTGGAAACCACGGCCGATGTATCCGCCTTGGCTGAAGTCTGCATCCAGCAGTCAGTCGATTTTCATCATCAGCAGTTATCGACAGAATACGGCGTGCCGTCTGCTCTGGTGGAAGAGACTTTAACTGAACAAAAATTACTAGTGCTGGGCATGGGTAAACTGGGTGCCTCTGAATTGAATTTGTCTTCGGATATAGACCTGATTTTTGCCTATCCAGAAAGAGGCGAAACCGTTGATGCGTCCTCCTTAGCTGTCGCCTCGGTAAAAACCTTTCCGTATATGGTATCGGACAAAAAGTTTACAAAATTCCTGGACAATCATGAGTTTTTTACGCGGCTTGGTCAAAGAGTTATTACTTCTCTGGATAAAATGACAGAGGATGGTTTTGTTTTTCGGGTCGACATGCGCTTAAGGCCGTATGGGGAAAGTGGTGCCCTGGTTTTGTGTTTTGACGCTTTCGAAGAATATTATCAGGATCAAGGGCGGGACTGGGAGCGCTACGCGATGATAAAGGCCAGAGTCGTGGCCGGCGATCCGGACCAGGGTCTGTTATTGTTGGCAATGCTGCGGCCATTTGTCTATCGGCGCTATATAGATTATTCGGTCATAGATTCTTTGCGTTCGATGAAAAAAATGATCATGCAAGAGGTCAAGCGTCGACGTTTGGATAACGATGTTAAGTTGGGCCCCGGCGGGATTCGCGACATTGAATTTATCGTTCAAAGTTTTCAGCTGATTCGAGGGGGACGTGATACACAGCTGCAAGAACGGCGTTTATTGTCTGTGTTAAATACACTGGCTGAAGAAAACATTTTTGCAGAAGAGGCGGTTGAGGAATTAAAGGAAGCTTACCATTTTCTACGCAATACAGAACATGTTATTCAGGCTTTTAATGACAAGCAAACACAGTTATTGCCGGTAGATGATTATCCAAGACAGGCATTATGTTTTTCAATGGGTTTCGACAGTTGGGATTCATTTTCTCTAGCTTTGTCGAGATGTCGTAATAATGTTAGTTTGCATTTCAGAAATATTATATCCGACCATCAGCAAGAAAAAAGCGCGAAGAAAAAGTATGATCATCGGTGGTCGGGTTTGTGGGCGGAAACTTTAGACGACGATGAGTCGGTCGGCTTGTTGCTCGAGGCGGGTCATGAAAATGCCAATGATGTAATACAGCGCTTAAACCAGTTGAAGAATGCCCCCATCGTCAGTCGCATGCAGGCTGAAGGCAGAGATCGCCTCGATCGGTTTATGCCTATGCTGCTGTTGGCCGTCAAAGAAGCCGAACAGCCGTCGGCAACGCTAATAAGGATTTTCCCCCTGGTCGAATCTGTGCTGCGGCGCACGGCGTATCTTATTTTACTCGCGGAAAATCCTGGCGCACTCCGCCAGCTTGTTATTCTCTGTGCCGCTAGCCCCTGGGTTGCAACTCAACTGGCAAGGCATCCGGTGTTGCTCGATGAACTACTCGATGCCCGCACACTCTACAATGTGCCGGATAAAGCCCATTTACGTGATGAGCTGCAACAGCAGATGCTGCGTATTCCGATGGATGATCTCGAGGCGCATATGGACGGTCTGCGCTATTTCAAACAAGCCTACCAACTGAGGGTTTCGGCCGCTGAAGTAACAGACCGCTTAGAGCTTATGAAAGTTAGCGACTACCTCACCATGATTGCAGAAGTCATTTTGGAGCATGTGCTGGATGTGGCGTGGCATTTTCTTGCTGAAAGACATGGCGTTCCGCAGGGTTTGACCGGTATTCCCAGCGGCACGGATACCGACCATAAGGGTTTTGTCATTGTTGGTTATGGGAAATTGGGTGGTATCGAGTTGGGGCCAAGCTCTGATTTAGATCTTGTGTTTATCTATGACGCTCCGGCGAATTTGTCGACTAATGGCGATCGACCGCTTGATAATTCAGTATTTTATACCCGGCTTGGGCAGAGAATAATTCATATATTGAGCGCTCAGACACCCATGGGTGATTTGTATGAAGCCGACATGCGATTAAGACCGTCCGGAGAGTCCGGTTTGTTAGTGACGCCGCTGAAGGCTTTTGAAGAGTATCAACACAGCAAAGCCTGGACGTGGGAACACCAGGCGCTCGTCAGAGCGCGGGTGGTAGCTGGGGATGAAGATTTGGCTCATTCGTTTGCCTCGATTCGAAAAACGATTCTGGGACTGGAGCGGGATGAAACAATATTGCGGGCAGATGTGTCGTCGATGAGAGAAAAAATGCGTGATCATATGTTGCCAAAAGGCCTTGAAAATGGTGAACAGCCTATATTTCACCTTAAACATGGCACCGGAGCTATCGTAGACATCGAATTTATGGTGCAATACGCGGTTCTTGCGTGGACACACCAGTATCCGGCATTGGCGGACTATCCGGATAACATCCGTATTTTGCAATCGCTGCAACAACAGGGGCTTTTTAGCGAAACTCAATCGCTGGCGCTGACTGATGCCTACAAGGCCTATCGTAGTCACTCCCACCGCCTGAGTTTGTTGCAACAACCCAATGAAGTTCCGATGGCTAATTATCAACAGCATCGGCGGGCAGTGATTGCCAAATGGACGGAATTAATGACTTAAGCAAGGTGTGTCGTGCCAATATCATTCTCTATATATGAGAGAATGTTTCACTAATAATTTCTAGAGTCCTTCGCGTAAGCAGGGACTTTTTTTGAGGAGTAACTTATGTCCATGGCCGACCGTGATGGTCTAATTTGGTTTGATGGCGAGATGGTTCCCTGGCGCGAAGCGAAAGTGCATGTGCTCACGCACACCTTCCACTATGGCTTGGGCGTGTTTGAGGGGGTGCGAGCCTACAAAACCCAAAATGACGGCACCTGCATTTTTAGAATGCAGGAACATACTGACCGGCTGTTTCGCAGCGCGCATATTCTCACGCTCGATATGCCTTTTAGTAAGGACGTGGTTAACGAAGCGCAAAAAGCGGTCGTACGTGAAAATAATCTTGAAGAGGGCTATTTACGTCCAATGTGCTTCTATGGATCTGAAGGTATGGGCCTGCGTGCCGACAATCTGAAATCCCATTTAATGGTTGCCGCTTGGGAATGGCCTACCTATATGTCACCAGAAGCCACCGAGCACGGCATTAAAGTACGTACGTCGTCTTATACTCGGCATCATGTGAATATCTCGATGTGTAAGGCGAAGGCGAATGGCCACTACATTAATTCAATGCTTGCTCTCAAAGAGGCATTAGATAGCGGTTGTGAAGAAGCCTTGTTGCTCGACAATGAGGGGTATGTAGCGGAAGGTAGCGGCGAAAATCTATTTATTGTTCGCGATGATGTTATTTACACGCCAGAGCTGACCAGCTGCCTCGACGGCATTACCCGGGCCACGATTTTTACGCTGGCCGCTGAATTGGGTTATCAGATTGTTGAAAAACGTATTACCCGTGACGAAGTCTATATTGCCGATGAAGCGTTCTTTACCGGTACCGCCGCCGAAGTTTTACCTATTCGAGAATTGGATAGTCGCAAAATAGGTAGCGGTGATCGCGGTCCGCTGACTGAAAAATTGCAAACTATGTATTTTGATTCGGTAAAAGGGCGTCGTGAACAAAATCGTGAATGGTTAACGCCAATCACCAAATAAGAACTTTTTTGATGAAATCTGTCGCAAAAAAAATCTTAATCGTCGGTCCTTCCTGGGTCGGCGATATGGTGATGGCTCAATCGTTATTTATTACGCTTCAAACTATTTCTCGATCAATGAATTCCGACGAGGATTCTAACGCCGAGTGTCACATCGATGTGTTGGCTCCCGAATGGAGCCTGCCCATTTTGGAACGCATGCCCGAAGTTCGGCGCGGTATCATTATGCCAGTCGGACACGGTAAGCTGGATTTGCGAACGCGCTTTAAATTGGCGAGAAAATTGGCACTTGAGAGTTACGACCAGGCAATAGTATTGCCTAATTCATTAAAGTCTGCCCTAATCCCCTTCCTTGCGGGCATTCCGCGTCGCACTGGATGGCGTGGCGAAATGCGCTTTGGATTGTTAAACGACATTCGTTTATTGGACAAAGCTAAATATCCCTTGATGGTGCAACGTTTTGTAGCGCTAGCTTACTCAAATGAAACACCACCACCCGATAATTGCCCTAAACCTGCATTAGTTTCGGGCTCTGAGGGAATAATCGAAAAACACGGTTTCGATAAGAGTCAACCTTTCCTGGCCTTGTGCCCCGGTGCCGAGTTTGGCCCGTCAAAACGGTGGCCGGAACAACACTATGCTCAAGTAGCCGAAGAGTTTATCGCTCGCGGTTGGCAGGTAGGGCTTTTCGGATCTGCTAACGATGCCATCGTCGCTACCGATATTAGCCGTCAGTTGAGTGAGTCTGCCCAGAAAAATTGCATTAATTTAACTGGGAAAACGTCTCTTGCAGACGCGGTGGACATTTTGTCGAAAGCCTCGGCAGTGGTTAGCAATGATTCGGGTCTCATGCATATTTGTGCGGCTCTGGACAGACCGATGGCCGTTGTTTACGGTTCTACTTCGCCGGACTTTACTCCGCCTCTTAGTGATAATGTAATCGTCAAAAACCTAAATGTAGACTGTTCGCCCTGTTTTCAGCGTGAATGTCCCCTGTCTGAAAAAGACGAGCGGATGAAATGTTTACAAAGACTCGAACCCGTTGAGGTTGTTTCCGGATTGGATACGCTTTTATGAAATCAACGGTATCAGCGACAGAACAGACATGGACCGATTTCCTTGCCCCGCGATATTGGGGAACCTGGATTTTGATACTATGGATGCGATTATTAGCCCTCATGCCTTTTCGGCTCGGTTTGGCTATGGGTAGCGGTTTTGGCATGTTCTTGTATTTTGTGTTGAAGAGTCGTAGACATATTGCACAGGTGAACGCGGCTCTTTGCTTTCCAGACAAAAACCCGCTTGAACGTAAAACCTTTGTTAAAGAAATTTTTAAAGCGAATGGCACTGGACTCGTCGAAACCGCCTGGGCTTATTGGGGAAGTAAAGATAACATTCAAAAAAGGACAACGCTTAAGGGAGCTGACTTATTAGCAGAAGCTCTAAAACAAGAGCGTGGTGTCATACTCCTGGGCGCCCATTTTAGTACCTTGGATTTAGGTGGCGTACTCCTGTCTTTTTATGGCTGTCCGGTAGAATGCCTCTATCGAAAACATGACAATCCCCTGATGGATTTCATCATTCGGGAAAAACGCGGCCGGTTTACATCGGTAATAGAACGGAAAAAACTAAGGCAGGTAGTTAGGAGTCTTAGAAAAAACCACTGTGTCTGGTACGCACCAGATCAAGATTTTGGTAAGGCTGATTCCGTATTTGTGCCTTTTTTTGGCCAGCTAGCCGCGACTATTGTGGGGACGACCAAGATGGTACGCCTGAATAACTCCCCGATCTTGATGGTGAGCCACCACCGCAACGCAGATAATTCTGGCTACACCATAGAATTATCTCCGGTTCCTGGATTTCCATCCGGTGACGACAGCCAGGATGCACTTATTGTCAATCAGACAATTGAACGGGAGATCAGGAAGGCCCCGGATCAATACATGTGGGTTCATCGTCGGTTTAAAACTCAACCGGACGGCAGAAACAAACTTTATGACGAGACGGCGAGCTGATGAAGTTGGCACTTTGCTTGTTTAAATATTTTCCCTATGGGGGCTTGCAGCGAAATTTTTTGGCTATTTCCCGCGAGTTGATCCGGCGAGGGCATGAGGTCACTATCTATGCCGGCGTTTGGGAAGGTGAGAGAGATGCGGACCTGGATATCAAGGTATTGCCTATTACGGGTTTTACCAATCCCGGAAAGAACAGCAGTTTCTACCATGAGATGCAACAATCCTTAGATAAATGCCCGGCTGATTTAGTTATTGGTTTCAATAAAATGCCCGGGCTGGATGTGTATTATTGCGCTGATACTTGTTTTGCGACAAAAGCTTTCGAAGAAAAAAACTGGATCTTTCGGACAACGCAACGAAGTCGAACCTCCCTGGAATATGAAGAGGCGGTGTTTGGCAATTCAGTGACTACCGAAATTCTATTATTGTCAGCCACAGAGGGAACGGCATTCCAAAAATATTACGGTACCCGGCCTGAGCGAATGCACCTGATGCCACCGGGTATCAGTAAAAGTCGCGTCAGAAATGCTCAAAGTAAGGTAATGGCTGCTGCCATCAGACAAGAGTTTGATATTCACGACGACGAAAAGGTCATTGCTTTTTTGGGCTCAGATTATAAGCGCAAGGGACTGGACCGCGTATTGCACGCAATGGCAGCATTGGAAGAAAACATAAAGGCAGCGGCCCGCTTGCTGGTTATTGGCCAGGATAAGCGACAAATGACGTATGTGAAGCTGGCAGAAAAGTTGGGGATTGGAGAGCAGGTGTTGTTTGTGGGGCAACGAGATGACGTGCCAAGTTTTCTGTTTGCCTCTGATTGTCTGGCTCATCCGGCCTATCTGGAAAATACCGGTAATGTGTTGTTGGAAGCTGTGGTTGCGGGATTACCCGTCATCTGCAGTGGTATTTGCGGCTACGCTCATTACATTGAAGAAAACGAACTCGGGGCGGTCATTCCACTGCCCTTTAGTCAGCAGCTAATGAATAGCGAATTGCAGAAGTTGCTAACGAACGACGTGGATTGGGAATTGCAGTGTGCAAAATTTGCCGAAACTGCAGATATCTATTCGCGTCCATTACGTGCAGCGGAAGCTATTGAGCATATTGGTGAACAACGATGCTTGTAATTACTCGTTCCAAAATCCTTTCAAACTGGTTTGGTGCGGTGGACCCCTTTGAGAAAATAAAAAATATTGACGGCTTGGTTGTACGGTCGAAGGAGGGACGTACCACCCAACGTTTCGAGATCGACGGACAGGGTTTTTATGCAAAGTTGCATGAGGGCATAGGCTGGGTCGAAGTGATTAAAAATTTGTTACAACTTCGCTTGCCGATTGTCGGCGCAAGGAATGAATGGGAGGCCATCAACATTCTCCACAAGTTGGGTGTCGATACCATGACCGCTGTCGCGTTTGGAAAAAAGGGACTAAATCCCGCAGCCCAAACATCCTATGTGGTAACAGAAGAGCTAACGAATACTTTAAGTCTGGCAGTGTATGCTGAAAAGTGGGCTGAAAACCCGCCGACATTTTTGTTAAAAAAATCGATTGTTGAAAAAGTGGCCGAAATCGCCCGTACCCTCCACGTAAATGGTATCAATCATCGAGATCTTTATATTTGTCATTTTCTATTGGACATACAAGAAAATATCAATGAAATTTCTTATCGGGGTATCCGCTTATTTTTGGTGGATTTACATCGAGCACAAGTCCGGCCCTCTGTTCCGCAGCGGTGGTTAATCAAAGATGTGGGTAGCATCTACTTTTCGGCAATGGATATTGGCTTGACCCGAAGGGATATCTATCGTTTTCTAAGAGAATATTATCGCAAACCCTTACGAACGATATTTACAGAAGAGAGTGACTTTTTGAGGAAGGTTCAAAAGCGAGCAAATAATTTGTATTTACGTGATTTTAAATGCGAGCCCAGACAGCTATTTTGAAAACCATCATAGTCATGCGGAAATTCGATTACAGGTATTTTTCTATTTTATTTAATGCAAGCGCACGAAGACTATTATTATGAAAGATTATGGGGAAAATCCTAATTTTTTTCAAAAATGGTTACGCAATTATAAGGTAGCTAGACATAAGCCAAAAATATGGCGTTTGCGATCGCCTGACATCGCTTATGTAAAAATCACTAAAGTCGCATCAACTTCTATCGAGCTTACTCTCGCACGACATCTTCATGTGACAGTCAATGGCGGTGCTGTAGAGGACGTCGACCCGGCACTAGTCAAATTGTATTCGGCTAAGTACGCAAAACATTTGCCCTTAAGTGAATACGGCGAGAGTGAAAGAGCGCCTTATGTGGTTTCGTTTGTCAGAAATCCCCTCGACCGTTTACATTCCAGCTATATGGATAAAATTGCCGATGTTAAAAACAGCGGTGGCGGGAAAAATATATTCTGGAACCTAGACATTTCTCTCGACATGACTTTCGAGGAATTTGTTGCCCGAGTCGCACAGATTCCCGATGAAAAAATTGACCGGCATTTGCGCTCGCAGTCTGCATTTTTATGGGACGGAGAAAAAATAGTCGCCGATTTTGTGGGGAAGTTTGAAAATATTTCTGACGACTGGAAAAAGATTTCTGAACAACATGGCTTACCTGACCTTCCGCACAAAAACAAATCGACAAAATCAACCGCGGTGAAGGCGCCAACACCTTATACACTCGAATCGGCAAAAATGGCTGCAAAACGCTATAAACACGACATAGAGCTCTTCTCTTATGGCGATGAGATAGATGCTCTTATCCAATCGCTGTCAAAGCAAAGAAAATGATTGAGTCAAATGAGTGGGACTATTGAAAAACATCGAGTCTAAAAAAGGCACGCTAGAATTTGAGCAGATTGTTCAGAACAACGTCGTTGGCCTGGTGGAGAAAAATGTGGGGCTCGAGGACTGTTTTAATCACTCAACTATTGATTCTATGTTTCCCGATGTCGTCATGATAAAGCAAGAAACCGCGCGCAGCGTCTTTATCGGACAGCTTAAGAACGGACCGAAAATATTTTGCAAAGTCTATCGGGAGCGAGGTTTAGCCGCCTTTTTGCGCCGTCTTTTGTTCAAGAATCGGGCGCAACGAGCACATGCTCGTACATTGGCTTTCGAAAAAACGGAGGCATTAACACCACGTTCACTGGGGTATATGACCAGGAGTAATGGGATGTTGAATGTTGACTCATATCATTTCTGCGAATATCTCGATGACGGGATTGCATTGTCTGAATTATCAGATGAAGCCCTGTTTAGTCCGGCGCGACAGTTAGAAGTATTGGCTCAATTAGCGGTTCAGTTAGGTGAAATTCATCAGAATGATTACATGCATGGAGATACCAAGTTAAGTAATTTTTTGTACGCCAGATCGAAACTCTATTTCGTGGATTTAGACGGCTTCCAAAGAGCTTCGCGAAAGAAATCGCCGGCTCGTGATATTGCAAGGCTTATTGTGGCTCTCTCAGAGATCGGGCTAGAGAATAGTGAGCTCGATCAATTTGTCGCTCGATATTGTCATTGTACGAGCAAGGATCGAGTTTTATTGCTCGACCAAGTTCGTCCGTTAGTCACCGATTTTCAGAGAAAGCACAAAGTCAGGTATGACCGCACTCCAGCAACGATATTCTTAAAATGACATTCGCGGAAAATAGCAGAGTGTGATGTGAGTAGTCTTTAATATGTTTACGAAAACTGAATTTATCGATATTGACCCTGTGGCGGCAGAGGAGTTGCTGGCTCTATTTCTTCAAGATCAATGGCATGTGATAAAAGAAGATGACAGCAAATTACTTGCAGTTTACGAACAGTATTATATTAAAGTTTTTAAGAAAACAAATATTGTCGAAAAAATAAAAGGCAAGGTTGTCGGCAACCGTAGTCAACGGTTTAGTCGCGGAAATAGTTTGCTCAAGGAAATAGGTCTTAATGCACCGCCGATAGTTGTTCATGGTAATTTTAACAATTTGCCATTTATTATTATGAAAGAAGTGCCTGGATGGAATGTAAGCGACATCATTCACAGCTATTTTGTGCAGCCCTCCCGTGAAGGATTAAGGTGGAAAAGGGTACTGTTGAGAGAGCTTGGCCGAACCCTGGGTGAAATGCACAGGCACGATATCGTTCATGGCGATTTGCGGGCGAGCAATGTTTTGTTACATGAAGACGCGGGTAAGTTGAGTTTGTATTTTATTGATAATGAGAGAACTCGCGTAGCAAAAAGAAAATATCGGGAAAAAATTAGAAATTTGGTTCAAATCTTTATGATGAGTCGCCGAGGTTTTTCATTGACAGATCAGTTTCGAATCTTTTCCGCTTATTATGAATTCTCGAACATCGATTCAAAGGCTCGAAAAATAATGGAAAGAGACGTGCTAAAGACTTTGGATAAACGTCTGCGGCGACGAACAAAGTCACTTGACGGAACCCTGCTAACTGATCCACCGGCGGAACGCTTGTTCAGCTATTATTTCGAATAAACAAACACAGACTCAAAATAGCTGATTTTCTGTCGGGTTGAAATCCGACCTACACCAGAAACAGAAATTCTAAATCGATGTTTATGGATAGACACTAATTAGTGCCTATCCATAAACTAACAAGCTCAGTCATTGCGAGCGTTAGCGCGGCAATCTCATCCAGCATTGGCG
>ENA-OSET01000269-OSET01000269.1-sediment-metagenome-genome-assembly--contig:-NODE-269-length-59171-cov-4.071327_pt1 | contig 59171 bp, 49 predicted proteins | sample MGYA00237882_ERZ534229 | MGnify/ENA primary metagenome ERZ534229 (study PRJEB26408, sample SAMN06266212) | sediment metagenome | isolation source: Hudson Canyon methane seep mesocosm | place: USA:Hudson...
AAGCCTAAAAGGATATGCATATTCCGACGAAAATCCCTCAGATGTCAATTTAAACGATTGCATCGAATCAACGTTGCGCATGATGTGGAATGAACTGAAATATAGCTGCACACTTGAGAAGCAACTAGGTGCTCTGCCAACAATTCACTGTGTAAGCGGGCATATCAATCAGGTATTACTCAACCTATTTGTGAACGCATCACACGCAATGGAAGGCAGAGAGGGAGTACTAACTGTAAAAACATCCTGCACTGACAATATCATTCAGTTAGAAGTGGCTGACACGGGTAAGGGAATTAAAACAAAAGACATTAACCATATATTCGAACCTTTTTTTACTACCAAACCCGTAGGCCATGGAACGGGGCTTGGTATGTCAATTTGCTATGACATCATAAAACAATATGGTGGAAATATAAGAGTCGAAAGTAAGGTTGATATAGGCAGCTGTTTCTATATATCTTTACCTGTAAATAAAGACGATAAACTGGATCACGCATGATTGAAAATAAAACAGACGTTAAAATTGCCAGCATACTTTTTGTCGACGATGAAGCCGATATTATATCAACGCTAAAACGATCAATGCGTAAGAGCCAATATCAGTGTTTCTATGCATCCAGCGGAGAAGATGCTCTGGCAATACTAGAAGAAAATATCGTTGACATTGTCATATCTGATATGAAAATGCCTGAAATGACTGGAGAACAACTTCTCAAAGAAGTTGCTCATAAATACCCAGAGACGATACGCATTGTTCTAAGTGGGTTTGCTGAAGATGACTTGGTTATGGGCGCAATCAATCAAGGTCATATTTGGGGCTTTGTTCATAAACCATGGAATCATAGTGAGCTACTACTCACCATTGAACAAGCTGTATTTACGCAACAAATAGTTGCAGAGCGTGCGCTATTAAAACGCACATTGAACCAATACAAAACAAAAATAAAAGATGGATTTTCTGGCTTTATTGGTAACTCGCTTAGCATGCAGTTTGTCTACAACTCAATTGAAAAAGCGGCGCCTAGCCAGGCTTCAATTTTTATCATGGGTGAAAGTGGCACAGGTAAAGAGGTGGCAGCGAGAGCCATACATGATTTAAGCAAGCGCAGCGATGCGCCCTTTATCGCACTTAACTGTGCAGCCATACCCAGTGAACTAATGGAGTCAGAAATATTCGGACATGTAAAAGGTGCGTTTTCAGGCGCTATAAACACTAGAGATGGCGCGGCAACACTGGCCGACGGTGGGACACTGTTTCTTGATGAATTATCCGAAATGGATATTTCTCTGCAATCTAAACTACTACGCTTTATCCAGACAGGCACTTTTCAACGTGTTGGGGATAGCCGAACCGAAACTGTCGACATTCGCTTTGTTAGCGCTACAAATCGCAACCCCATTGACGCTATCGAAGATAAGAAATTACGTGAAGATCTTTATTATAGACTCAATGTGATTTCCATGGACCTCCCTCCTCTCAAAGAACGCGACAATGACGCCTGCCTTTTGGCTCAATTTTTCCTTGAAAGGTTCACAGAGCTTGAAGACAAGACTGTTGTCGGCTTTTCATCCGATGCTGAAAAGCTCCTACTTGGGTACGATTGGCCAGGCAACGTACGCCAATTAGAAAATTGCATTCATAGTGCCGTGGTCATGTCGAATGGACCTCTAATCACAGACCAATGTATCGCAAATACTCTTAATATCAAACTCGAGGACCTGAAATCCAACCTTCAGAACACGACATCAACCTATAACGATGTAGATAACAGGCAAGCCATAGATACAGAACACCTGCGTGATAATAACTCCGTTACATCAAATATGACGCTATCCACACAAATCGAACCGTTATCCAAAGTTGAAGAACAAACCATAAAACACGCCATTGACGCATGTGAAGGGAACGTTGTTAAAGCAGCCAGTCTATTGGAAGTCAGCCCTTCCACACTTTATCGAAAAATCCAATCATGGGAGTAAAGAACATGCTACGGACTCAAGATATCGGACAAATATGTAATTTGCATTCTACAATTTTCAATTTGCGAAATACACCTAACCCTTTAGGTTAACTAGTTGATATAACTAGCTTTATAGACTGGCGTCAGGTTTGCTTATACCTACGTCCTACGGCAATTAAAATCTTCTAGGAGTAAAGTATGGGCTTGATAGAAAAACTCTTCATTCGAGTTAGTTCTGTTGTTTTACTAACGCTGGGAGTTGTTTTAGCTAAAGAGAAGGCAAAACAGTTTTGAGTACAAAAAAAGCCACTTTTCTGAGAGAACGTATTGCGCCCGGTCTTGCAATCCATGTACTAGGCATATTGTTACTGCTCTTTGCTTCCGCATTAACCATCAACACTTACTATACCATCAAGGGGGAGCGGTCTATGTTACATCAACAGCTAGACCATGAAGGTAACAACCTTGCTCAGGCATCCTCTATTTTTGCTACCGAATCCCTCCTCGTCGAAGATTATCCAGTTTTAGGCACTTATACAGATAACCTAGTAGAACGCTACCCAGATCTTAGTTACATTCTAATCAAACGACTTGATTTAAAAGTCGTTGCCAGAGCTCATCGCGCGGAACAAACTGATACCAATGTAAAACGTTATTTCTCTAATATACGTGTCGATAATAATTATATTGGCAGCATTGAGATAGGGATATCCACAGCAAACCAAGACTCATTTATCGCAAATCACCTCAGAAAAATGGTCATTCAGTCACTACTCGTATTCCTTACGCTCGCTGCTTCACTATTTATAGTTTTCCGAAAAATGATCACCGACCCTATTCACAAATTGGTCGACCAGGCTGAGAACATCAGTACTGGAAATTTAGATAAAACCATCCGTTTAAAATCTTACGGCGAACTATATAAACTCTCATCAGCACTAGACAATATGCGTATCAGGCTCAAAACGTCCTATGATGATATCACTGAACAAAACCGCCTTTTGGACCAACGAGTCGAAGAACGAACAAGAGAATTAAGTGAAACAAATAACAAGTTAGTAGAAACACACTCTCAATTACTTCAGTCAGAAAAAATGGCAGCAGTCGGCCAGCTTTCTGCGGGTGTCGCACATGAAATCAACAACCCCATTGGCTTTATAAATAGTAATATCTCAATACTCTCTGATTGGTCCAATTCAATATTTAAGATCATTGCTGAATACGATGAACAAATACAAAATATTCCCCAGCTTCAAGCTAAATTCAACTCAATCAAATCCAGTCATGATTTTGACTACGTTAAAGAAGAGACACAACTTTTGATCAAAGAGACTCAAGGAGGCTTATATCGGGTTAGTACCATCGTCGCTGATCTAAAAAACTTCGCACATGTGGATGATATGGTTTGGCAGCAAGTAGATCTGCGAACGGAGCTAAACTCCACATTAAACATCATCAGAAACGAAATAAAATACAAGGCAGATATCACCGTCGATGAAAACAACATCCCATTAGTAGAGTGTTTGCCGGCGCAGATTAACCAGGTTTTCATGAACATTATTGTAAATGCGGCTCAATCTATTGAGGAAAAAGGAAAAATCACAATAAGCTTAACGCGCACAGATCAGGAGGTCTGCATAAGTATTTGCGATACTGGAGCAGGTATTCCTGAAAGGGACCTGGGTAGAATATTAGAACCCTTTTATACGACCAAACCCGTTGGTCAAGGCACGGGGCTGGGTTTAAGTATCTCCTACGGCATTGTTCAGACACACCATGGACGAATCGAGATCGATACAACCGAAGGAAAAGGCAGTACATTCCATATATGGCTACCAATAAAGCAACCTAATCCACATGCAGAGATATAGATCGGATAATATATTTACCTTGGTAATTGTGACTAATACTATCTTGTGATTTCCTGATATCACTAAGCGATATTTTGATCGTGTAGCATAAAGCGCCCTTTACCGCTCCATACGAACACACCCTACCTCTCCTTAGATAAGAAATAGCCCTTCTTTCTTATAGTTTCAAATCAACCTAACGAATAGATACCGAGTGTAGACACATTACATTTACCCCCCCCCAAAAAAATTACAAATGTAAATTTTCTAAACACCCCGACATATCAATCTAGTGTGGCCTTCATCTTGCTCTACTAACTATATAGCAGTGATCTCAGTATTTTATAGCAGTGTACGAGGCGATTCATGAACCAAAATAAAACGTTCTTCTCTCAGCAGGCTCTAAGTGGCATACCTTGGGTAGTAACAAGTAAGTCACTGCTTTTTATCGTTTATTTCATAATATCTGTAGTCACAGTACGACACTTAGGCGCGGAAAATTATGGTATCTATGTTATCTGCAAGAGTATTTCTGAAGTTCTTATTCTGGTTTGCACTTTGGGAATGACAGCATCTTTTATGCGATTTATTCCTGAACTCATACTTGAAAAAAATAAAGCGGGAATAAAACGATTAATACTAAAAGCATCCTGTCTACAATTCTCAGCACTTGTACTGGCACTCTCTTGCCTGCTTTTCTTTTCTGAAAGCCTAGCGCGCTATTTGGGAGCAAACTTAGATGGTGTACTATTTTTTACCTGTTTACTGATTGTTTTTGAATTATTCAAAACCAATATTAACGCTGTACTCACATCCTTGTATCACACTAAGACTCTAGCAATATTTTCAACTATTCATGGCGCTTTATGGTTATTGTTGTTGGCAAGTTTGCTATATGTAGAGCCGTCTGTTCCCAACGCATTGCTCGCCCCTAGCCTATCCTACGCCCTTATATACACCCTTGCCGCATTCACAATAATTGCATATTTTAAATCGCTTAATTGGAAGTCTCCCGACAGAGCAATAGGGCGCGGGCGCGTGCTGAATCATTCCGGTTCTGTAGCTCTATCTACGCTAGTTCGTTTGCTGATGCTGAAATACACCGAACTTTTTTTTCTGGCGGGTCAACATGATGCCGCCACAGTAGGCATGTATGACTTGGCCTTCAGCTTACCATTGATGGTCATTGTATTTATCCCCGCGGCCATTCAAGATCTTTTTGTCTCAGGTTTTTCTGAAGCCTACGTGAAAGACCATCACTGCTTGCCAATCCTTATTCGCGCATTCTATAAGTTAGTTATTTTACTAACCGTGCCAATGGCCGTATTTGGCTTTTATTTCTCTGCAGATTTTTTAAGTTTTGCCTATGGAGCAGAAGTAAATGAGGCGGGAGAGCTAATCACATTCTTTTGCTTACTACACCTATTGCCTCTCATTTCTATGCCCTTATCCATGGCCATTCAAGCTAAAGAGAAAGTAATAAATACACTGCCTACCTTGCTCCTTCAGCTCGGTGTGAACCTGATACTTGATTATCTATTTATCGTGGAATGGCAATGGGGTGTTTGGGGGGCGATCACCGCTGTGTTGTTGACATTTATCATGACTATACCGGTCAGACTATACGTGGTTAAAAGAATTCTGGGAGGCATATACTTCCCTCTCGGTTTTTTTATCCGTGTGTTCGGACTGTGCCTGATCATCGGCCTGCTATTTAAATACAACAGTCCTTCGCCTGAACTGTTAAGCCTTGTTTTGTTTATTCCTTGTTATTTCTTACTCATTTTGGTCCTTCTTAAACCTTGCCATATTCTTAAAAAGGTAGACAGAGACGACCTAAATAAGCTGATGCAAGGGCGAGCACAAAAGCTAATCAATAAGTTTAATCAACTTGTTCACTTCACGCGTCAGAAAACTAATTTACTTAAAGCCCAGGAGAATAACTAATGTCACATACACGAATATTACTTGGCGGCGTTCCGTTCGGCTGCAACAACATAGGCGATGAAGCTATTCTCGCTAGAGTGGTCGAGATTGTACGACAAGTTAGCCCATCTGCGGATATCACAGTAAGCACAGGAGACCCTGTGAATACACCCTCGCTATTGAGTGTGAAAACCTGTCCTCTATACGGGTTCACCGATGATGCTCGTCAAAAAGAATTATTTGTCCAAACACTGAGCCAAAACGATATTTTTATTTGGGCCGGGGCAACGGGTTTATCTGATTATCCTGACACCGGTCTAAATTGCTTAGTCGAAGCTCAAAAGCTAGGCGTCAAAACAATTGTATTTTGCACTGGGATGAACGACACACTTAACCCAGCCCATTTCAGACTAAGCAATGGGAAAAAGTTCGCACTGTGCTCCGTACTAACAGCAGTATGCGGCTACAAGATTGATTTTGTAAAAACTTATGAGAACCGAAAAGAACGTGCACTAAGAAATCGCTTAAAACATGTTTTAGACAGTTGTGACTTAGTGGTCAATCGTGATCAGCAAAGTAAAACAGAATTAATGCGCTCTGAGCTATCAACCCCTCCCATTGTTGCAGCTGACCCAGCGATCACCTTACCGTTAAACAATCCGTCTTCCGCACTTTGGGGTGAGGACATGATGAGTTTCTTGTCAACGCACAAAAAACTGATAGGTGTCTGTATATCGTCACAGCAAGCACTTTCGGAGAAAAAAGAGTTTACGAACTGGTTAGACAAGATAGTGTCAAAACTCGGTGTCGGAATCGTCTTCATTCCAATGAATCCAATTACTGATTTCGAATGTATGGCAAATCTGCGTGATGGTATGTTCAAACGGAGCGAAAGTATCATCGCACAAGGTAGTAGTGCGCCAGACGCTGTCGCAGGACTAGCCTCCAAAATGGATATCATCATCAGTAGTCGACTTCACCTACTCATATTTGCCTCGATTAGCGCTACCCCATGTATCGGTATAGGAAGAGGTTCAAAAGTCAGCAATTTCTTGTCTGAATTTGGCTTTTGTACTGCAGGTACAACACAAAAAATTAAATTTGACTACCTAGATAAGGAGGTCGATAAGCTGTTTAGAGAAAAAGCCATGTACCAAGAAATATCAATTATTGTCAGACAAAAAATGCTTAGGCGTTTGGAAGTTGGCATAAAAGCCTTAGCCGATGTGGTCAACCCATCTTATGGGTAGCGATCACCAATAGAGAGTAGCGGATTAGCTTATGTCGTACTTCTAACTTAAATAGCAAGGTAAACCCTTATGATCACGAACCATTCATTTCTGTCACGAGACTTTAAGCAAACACTTCGTGCTTACGCATTTACACCCTCACGATTATTTGTGCTCATACAAAACTATCTATATGACATGAGCCGATTTACGACCTACTCTTCGGTTCTTCAGTTTTTCAGTTCAAAACAACACCTTCTCTCATGGATAGATGCGGACTACCACAAGCTCGAAAAGGGTCTGGCGTTAGACAAGCCAAGGCCGGGCTTTGGAAAAGGAGTAGCAAAACGTCTAATCGCAGAAATCGAACACCACTTAAACAAATATGGTGACGCGCCATCTATTCAAAATAGCCTCCATGTACTAACGATTTATAAAGAGTTCAACGTAGAACATAACATTCACTACCCCGTACTATTTAATAAAATCGAACACTTGAATACCACTTACCAAACACAAAACGGATCTGGCGGTTTTGTTAATCAGAACAAAGATACCTGGCTTGCAAATGCAGAAAAAGACTTACTTCCGTTCTTTAAGTCGCGCCGTAGTGTGCGTGATTTTTCAGACGAAAAAATCGAATACACTCTCATTGAGCAGGCGGTTGAGATGGCAACGTACACGCCAACAGTTTGCAACCGTCAAGCAGTTAAGGTCCACGCCTATCTCGACAAAAGCGAACGGATGAAAGTGATTAGCTGTCAGCAAGGCAATGCTGGATTTGGAGACAAGGTCAATGCGGTTCTCATGGTCACGGTAGATAGGCAGTGCTTTTTTACCGCAGGTGAAAGAAATCAATGCTGGATTGATGGTGGATTATTCTCAATGTCTTTGGTTTATGCCCTCCACTCCTTGGGCTTAGCTGCATGTTGCCTAAATTGGTCTGCCACAAAACAACAAGACCAGAAACTACGCGCTGTCGTAAATATTAATGAAAGCGAAGCCGTCATCATGATGATCGGTGTAGGCCATCTAAAAGACCACTTTAAGGTGGCAAAATCTACTAGAAAAGATATGAGCCACTTCCTTGTACATGGCATAAAACAACCCAATAGCGAGTAATACCTGCATAACTACTCAACCCTATATGAGGATGTGTTCATGAAAAAAATCACTCTATTTGGAGATAGAAACCACAACACAAAACGAAAAATCACCATTCCAATAGCAGGTCTTAAAATTGGTATGGAAGTCGTAGAGCTAGATCGACCCTGGTTAGAAACGCCTTTTGTATTGGAAGGGATTTCCATTAGGTCGGTAGACGATATCGACGAAATCGCGAAGTATTGCGAATATGTTTATATAGAAACGACTGAAACCCAGTGGCTCGATCTCAAGAACCGAGAAATCAGAAAATCTAAACGTCAATACTCTACAGGCTTCGGATTGGCATGCGAAAAAGAATACAACACCGCTTTCTCTCTCCATTCTGAAGCCAAACAGCTGACTCGTTCATTTATGGACGATGTACGTTTAGGGCGTGCGATTGATGTTAAAGAAGTAAATACAACGGTCTCAGCCTGCGTCAAGAGTATCTTACAAAGCCCTGAAGCATTGCTTTGGATGTCAAAACTCAGAAAAAAAGATAAGCATGAGGCGACACACGCGTTAGATGTTTCATTATTGGCTATTAGTTTTGGCCGTCATTTAGGCGTGAGTGAAGTCGACTTACACAATTTGGGTATTGCAGGCCTGCTTCATGACGTCGGTAAAATGCGTATACCCAATCAGTTGTTGCAAAAAAAAACCGCATTAACTCAAGAAGAATTCTCCGAACTTAAACAACACCCAGTCTATGGTCGTGGCATTCTCATGTCTCACCCCAAGATATATCACGGAGCTGTCGATGTAGCTTACACACACCACGAAGCCCTAGACGGCTCCGGTTACCCCAGAAAAGTAAAATCACCGAGCATAAGAGATATTACCCGAATTATCTCGATCTGTGATGTTTACAATGACATCACGAGTGACCATGGATATACAAAAGGAAGGTCCTCATTGCAAGCTATGAAAACACTCTACTTGCAAAGGGGGAGTCGCTTTGACGAACGTTTAGTACAAGAGTTTATTACCTGTATTGGCTTATACCCTCCAGGAAGTATTGTCGAGCTTCTAAGTGGTGAAGTAGGAATCGTCATCAGTACAAATTTGAAGGATAGGCATCTGCCCCGAATATTGATTCTATTAAGCCGAAATAAATCAAAAAGAAATGAGAAAGTCATCGACTTAGCCAGAGTCGACAAAAACATCGAAAGCGGAAATTTCATCAAAAACCTTCTGCCTAACGGTGCGTTTGGAATTCGTTTAGAGTCCTATGTAAACAGTGGTTTGGTATTGAGTTAACGTTGATTTAGTCGGAGTTAGCAAGTTATGTTTAAAGGTAAAGAGCAAGAAAATACACTTAAGCGACTTGAAACAGAAATCTCACAAAATGCTCTGCTGCTATCAATCGCTGAGTATTCGAAGCAAGAGTTGTCGATTTTAGATTTCTTCTCTCACTTTTGTGACGACGTATTGCGTCAATGTAAATGGATCGCTTACGCTTTCGATTGTTTCTTAAATAATGAAGATGATGAAGCATTTCGTTCTGATTGGTGTTTTTCCTCCACCCATTCTATCTCTGAACAACTAGTCGAAGAACTTAGAGGGCATGAAGCCAAAACGCTACTGGATGACATTGCCGTCAGCGTCATTCATAACGGAGAAGCAATATCTATAAATAACCTCCTAGAAATCACTTCATCAAAGCTATCAAGGCTTTTACAGGTAAATTCAGTTTGCCAGGTTTTCGCCTTCCCAATTCTGACCAACCGGCATAGTGCAGGTATATTGTACTTCTTAGCATCTCATGAGTGTGATTCAGATAAATCGTTTATTCGAATTATAGAAACCGCTTTAGAACAACTAGGACTGCTGATTAAATATCAGACTCAGCATGAGGCGCTTGAAAGGAATTATTCACAATTGCGTAATACAGTGAGCGAACTCCGAGAAACGCAGAGCCAGCTGATACAATCTGAAAAGCTTGTATCAATAGGACAACTCTCTGCCGGTATTGCACATGAAATCAACAACCCTATCGGCTTTATCAAAAATAATCTTACGTGCCTGGGACAATACACACACGATATCGAAGATCTGTTTTTAAAATACCGATCACTGTGTGAGGCCTCCAGTGAAATCAAACCTGAAACAATAAATAAGATATTACAAGAGATAAAGATATACGAAGAAAAACACAATATTGAATATATTCTTGGCGACGTAAAAGACCTTGTCGAAGAGTCTATGCAAGGCATTCTGCGGGTTATTACTATCACTCAAGGTTTGAATAATTTTTCAAGAAAGTCATCTGAATCGTTAAGCCCTTGTGGAATTAACGACTGTATTAATGAAGCACTGACGATAGCCAGCAATGAATTGAAATATAAGATTCAGTTACACGAAAGCTACCGCTGTGATGCAACGGTATTTGCCAACGAAGGCCAGATTATTCAAGTAATCTTAAATATCATAATGAACGCAGTTCAAAGCATAACTGACACAGGTGACATATATATTTCAACTGCACTAGACGATAATAGAGTAATAATCAAAATAAGGGATACAGGCTGTGGTATACCTGAACAAATCATCGAATCTATATTCAACCCCTTTTTTACAACTAAGCCTATCGGAGACGGTACCGGTTTAGGTTTATCTATATCTTACGGAATCATTGCCAGTCATGGAGGTTGTATCACCGTCGACAGCGAAGAGGGAAATGGCACTGAATTTATGATATGGCTACCGAATATCAGAGAGGTAGAATCTAACACGAATACGCTTAATGCCTAGATCAATACTTCTTTTTGCAATGCAGAATGCGAAAGTGAAAAAAACCATAAAACAGGCAGACCCAAAACCTTCATAACCAATTGATTATAAACAATAATATCAATTTAACTTTAATTAACACTTTCTGGCCAGACGATTGCAATACCTATTCAGTAAATATGAATCGGGATTGGAAGCAGTTATGGCAAACTCTCAAAAAATTGTTCACCTCGTAAGGCGTTTTGTATTTAAAGAATGGGGAAGCACTGAAACCGTCATATGGAACTCAGTTTTGGGTCTATTGAAAAAGGGCAATGCCTGCTCCATTATTTCAACAAGTGCACTAGATAAACCAGGGAATGAAGTAAAAGAAAACTGTCTTATTCAAAGGCATGATTACTTTTATCCTCGCCTAGGTCTCGATAAGAAAAAGTCAAATATCTTCGATAAAAAAGGGGGTAACCCATACTCATACAGCCTTTTTCAAAATCTGGTAAATGAGTCTTGCCGTATTATTCACTGTCATTCAATGCAAAGAGTTGCAAGCATGGCCAGATTGGCGGCCAAAATAAAGAAGGTTCCTTATGTGATCACTTTGCACGGCGGACTATTCTCTGTTCCCCAATCTGAAATAAATGATATGGCCCTCCCCTTAAAAGGTACATTCAATTATGGAAAAGTAATTGACCTATTGACCCGCCCAGATCGAATACTACGAGATGCTAATGGGATTATATGTATTGGTTATGATGAGTTTCTCGCTGTAAAAAAAGCCTTTCCTCTAAAGCCTTCTATATATTTGCCAAACGGCGTTAACATCCAGCACTTTCGCTCAGAGATACCGAATACATTCAAGGCCAAATTTGATATTCCGCAGGGTAGAAAAATCATTTTATGTGTCAGTCGAATAGACACGCAAAAGAACCAACTAGCACTCGTGGAGTTACTAAACGACTTAAACAATCACGAACATTCACACACATATCATTTGGTATTAGTTGGCGCTGTTACGAGTGATGAATACTTGAAGAAAATTGAGTCAACAGTAAGGCACTACGATTTACAAAGTCAGTTCACCTTAGTACCCGGGCTGGCGCCACTTTCGGATGATCTAGTAAATGCCTATCGCAGCGCAGACACTTTCATTTTGCCATCAGTTCATGAACCTTTTGGCGTTGTCATACTTGAAGCTTGGGCAACAGGCTTGCCCGTCATTGTTTCTCGGATCGGCGGATTAGCCGAATTAGTTGATGACAACCGGACAGGCAAACACTTCAACCCCTATAAAGCTAAATCATTATTCAATGCTTTTACATCTCTTACGCTAAACCCGGTGCAGAAAGAGAAATTAATCAAGAACTCACATCTAGAAGTCGAAACAAAATACTCATGGAACAGCTACACCAAAAGACTGTTAAATTTTTATGAGAATGTCGAGAGTTGTTACAACAGCCGCCGCTTAAGCAGCCTACAAGCTTAGAACTTTAACTCAATAGGATCAAAAGTCATGGATATATTCATAAGTGGTCTGGTCTACGATAACGGTAAATCTGGTATTTCAGAGTATATAAACAGTCTGGTTCTATCGTTACTTAAACACGACACAGTAACGATTACACTCTTAAAAAACGATGCTCAACGTTTTCCAGTTAAGCACGAAAACCTACGTATTCAGACGATTTCTGATTGTTTTTCGAACCCCTTGTTGAATATTCTGTGGCATATTTTTCTTTTACCAATATTAGTTTTCAAATCAACATGTGACTTTCTAATTTTGCCTGCGGTTAACCGCCGCATGCTTCTCTGGAGCCCAAAACCGGTACTAGGGATTGCGCATGATCTTTCTCAATATGCCGTGTCAGAGAAGTACGATATATTCAGAATATTTTATGTCAAAACCATTCTGCCAATGTTGCTCCACTCACTTACCTGGGTGGTTGCGATTAGCCAAAATACAAAAAAAGATCTTGTTAAATATTGGGGACTCAATGCACATGAAATTAGTGTCAGCTATAACGGATACGATAGATCACTATATCAATCTAACGCTCCCGATAATCTTGATGATATATTGGACCTCTACTCGCTAAACAAGGGCTATCTTTTCTATGTATCCCGAATTGAGCACCCGGGTAAAAACCATATCAAACTAATTGAAGCATTCGAGGCCTTGCCTAATACACTAACTGCGAATTCACAATTAGTTTTCGCTGGAGGTGACTGGAACCGTGCAGATGAAGTCAAAAAGTACATTCAGAGCTCACCGAAATCTGACAAAATTAAGCTATTGGGTTATGTACCGATAGACCATCTGCCCGCCCTCTATCATGGCGCTAAAGCGTCAGTTTTCCCATCTTTGTACGAAGGTTTTGGCATTCCGTTAATCGAAGCTATGGCGTGTGGCACACCGACAATCTGTTCAAACAACTCTGCTCTTGGCGAAGTTGCTGCATCAGCTGCCCTTACCTTCAACCCTGAATCAGCACAAGATATTCGACGCCAACTCGAACAAATACTAAGCAATAAACAAATACGAACAGAGCTATCAAAAAAGGGCTTAGCTCGGTGCCTTAGTTTCGACTGGAATAAGCTAGTTGCGCATATTCGTAAGCAACTTGAACCCTCAATAAATTAAACAAACAACTCACGACATTTACTTGCTTCGGTGTACACATCAAACACGCAGTTAGACAATTTTTGGAGAAAAGAGATGACTACATTTAGAAATTCGATAGAGGGTTCATTGTATAGTCAGGCAGCTAAAGGCAGCCCAACTCACAACTCATACGCAATACAACCCTCCCAAAAAAAAGGAAATAAACTAGCCATTTATACCTTTATTGATGCATTTGGATGGGAAGTCTACAAGCAGTATGGTTTTCTCAATGATTTACTACCCAATAGCCGAAAACTCAAAACCACTTTTGGGTTTTCGTCTGCTGCAGACCCTTCAATTCTGACAGGCCGATACCCCGATGAACATGGGCACTGGTCTAGCTTTTACTATTCTCCTGAAACCTCTCCTTTCAAGTGGTTTAAATGGCTTTCTTATCTTCCTAGCCGAATTTTTGACCGCTGGCGCGTACGACACATACTGAGTAAGTTAATCGCAAAATGTTATCAGTACACAGGTTACTTTGAACTATACAGTGTGCCGTTCGCAAAGCTTCCTCAATTCGATTATTTGGAGAAGTACGACTATTTCGTTCCCAATGGAATCCTGAAAACAGACACCATATTTGATTGGTGTGTAGCTCAAGAAATCCCATATTACTGTTCAAACTGGCGTCACACAGAAGAGCAGATCATCGAAGAAAACAAAGAGGTAATCAGACAAGGCGAGATAAAGATGAACTACTTATATCTTCCAAAATTAGATGGCTTGATGCATAACGTCGGTACCCAGAATAAACAGGTAAAAGAAAAAATTCAGTGGCTAGAAAGTCAGGTAAGAGATGTATATGACACGGCCTGTGAACATTACGAGTCAGTTTCCCTTTACGTCATTTCTGATCACGGTATGGCGAATGTCAGCGGTAGTATAGATTTGATCAAGCGTATTGAATCGTTAGGGCTCACTTATAGTGATGATTACGTCGCAATGTATGACTCAACAATGGCAAGGTTTTGGTTCAACAATGAGAATGCCAGATCTAAAATTGAGACAGAGTTGAGCCTGATCAGTGAAGGAAGAATCGTCTCCGATGCAGAATTGGAAGAGATGCACGTACCTCATCAGGATAAGAAGTTTGGCGAGCTATTCTTCCTAATGAATGTCGGTCTATTGATCAACCCTAGTTATATGGGGCTCAATGTGATTCCCGGTATGCATGGCTACCACCCCGATGACAAACACTCTTATGCGAGTATTCTGAGCAACCAGAACATTCCTGACAATATCAATTCAATCACAGACATACGCAAAACAATGGAGAGCGAATTATCTTGCGCTACTTGCACACCTAGCGATCTCGCCCCTAAAGATAAAGACAGTCTTGAATTCCTTCGAGAAAGCACGCTAGCGACTTCTATAGAGAAAAATAATGAATACTCTAGACGCTAATCAAAGCGAACTTCCTAGAATTGAGCCTCGTATATTCTGGATAAATATCCAGTACAAACTCTTTATTCCCATCATAGTGGGTGTATTGATGACGATAGGCTCATTCAAACTAACGACTGAGTTGATTCCCAATAAATGGGAGTCAAGTGCCTATTTGATTCGTCATGCCAAGAATATGTCGAGACAAGATGATATTCCTTATCTATACCTAAAAACAGATTTAAACACAGTATTGGAAACCATTTTACTCAGAGAGAACCTTCAAACTGTCATCGACAAAATGACCTTGAACGTCACGCCTGAAGAACTCAGAGCGGCAATAAAAATCAATAAAGGCAGTAAATCTAAAGTCGTCGAAGTAAACGTAACTTGGCAAACCAAACCCGGGGCTATGCAAATAGCTGACCTCGTTTGTCAGACATTTCTGGAAAACTATGCCAGTGTGCAAAATGCAGCAGCCAAGAAAATCTACCAATATTACCAGTCCAAATTGGCAACTACGCAAGACCAAATTTACCAATCAAATCTGAAAGAGCGCTTATTCAGACAACATAATAATGTACTCGATTTCGACGCTCAAAAAATAAACTTATATAAATCAGTCTCTGGGTTAGAGCTTCGTTTAATGGACGAAGAAGTTAAGTTAAGTGACCTTCGCGCGAGATATTCTCGTGTTCAAGAACAATTAATAGAAACAGATGAAAAATCCATTATTTCAGAAGTATTAAGAACGAATGAAGGCAATCGAACCAAAGCGTTAAAAAGTCAATTAGAAGTATTACGAAAACGCTACACCGAGAGTAACCCCAAAATACAACACCTGGTGCACCAAATTTCGGTACTAGAACAAGGACAAGAAGCAGAGGGCTCAGTAAAGAAGTTTGATGAAGTTGAGTATGGTCTCAACCCGATTCATGAAGAGCTGGTATTAAGAAAATTACAACTAGACACAGACATTATGGCAACACAAGTCAATCTCTCGAAATACCAAAATAACATAGACCGTATTTCTAACAAAATAGCAGATCTATCGGCACTCGAACAAAAACATCACCGGTTGAAACAGGATGTTGATAATAACGAAGACCTTGCAAGTACTATCAACACCAGATTGATTGAAACCAGCCTCGCGATGGAGTCAAATATAAGTGACTTTGATATTCTTGAGTATGCTCAACCGCCACAATTTCCAAAAAAGTCCTACCGAAAAATAATCTCAATTGCCCTGGCCGCCTTAGGCGCCTTCGCGATAACAGCATTTATTCTTCTTAGAGAGTTTATTAACAACACGGCTAAAACAGAATTTGACCTTAGACATATAACCGGTTCAAAATTTTCAGCAGTGTTGCCTAATAAAGATGAAGTTAGTGAACAAACATTCTACTCCCAGTTTCAGTTATTATTCTCTGCAAGCGACCTGGCACTTAGAGATAGAGGAAACCGTTTTCTAAGCGTTTCAAGTATGAGTAATGGTGACGGCAAGTCATTCATCTGTAATGAATTAGTCGAAAATTATCTCAAACTCAATAAGCGCGTTCTCTATATTGAGTCAGAAGAAACACTAGAAAATGTACCGTCACAAGCGATCATAAATCGCCTTCTGAACGAGGGCGGTCACTGCCAAGAACTACAGGTTCAGCAAATGGCAGAAAAACTTGATAAGTGCTACTTCCAAATCGACAAACAGATTTATTTGGACATTCTAGAAGAAGACAAACTTAAAGCCTTTTTAAACAGTTGCTATGATCACTATGACATTGTCATATGGGAACTATTTTCCCCAAATATTCACCTGCAATTATTCAAAACCATTAGTAAACATGCTGACTTCAATTTACTACTGGCAAAGAGTCGTCACACGCCTAAAGAGTTCATCTCGAATACCCTCAAAGTTCTTAACAATTGGGAGATATATCATGTCGGTCTACTGCTTAACCTCTTACCCAAACAATATATCAGAACGACTCTTTAGCAACATGACTAGCCTCATACGCCAAGTCGGCTTGCTCTTGATCACCATGGTCTTCAACGCCTGCAGCACTCACTCTACTATAGGAAAAGTAGATATGCCTGAGACTATTCCACTCTCCGAAAGTGACATTGCCGTACCACAGTTAAGGGTCGAGCAAGATCACGAATACCTTAAAAGTCTTCATCATTTGGACTCTACACAGTATGCAATTGCAGCAGGTGATAAATTCAATATTTTTGTTTACAACGAAGATGACTTAAACACCAAAGGCATCATCGTTAAAATGGATGGCACCATTACCTGTAAATTGATTGGTGATGTCAAAGTAAATGGATTAACCATTCCCGAGGCATCGATCGCTATCGAAGAAAAATTGAAGACCTACATACACTACCCAAAAGTGTCTTTAATCCCCTATGAAATGAAAAGCTCCAGCTTCACGATCATGGGAAAGGTCACAAAACCAGGTTTCTATTATTTTGATGGCAACCTTAAACTTGCTGATGCCATCGCAAAAGCCGAGGGATTGTCGATAGGTATATTCGATAACAATACGATCGAACTTGCCGATTTGGAGCATAGTTTTATTCGTCGAGGAAATAGCATTCTACCTGTGGATTTTGTATCGCTGTTACGCAAGGGAAACTCATTGATGAATATTCCCTTGATCAACGGTGATTACATCTTCATTCCGTCTGCCATGAATCAGGAGGTTTATATTATTGGTGAGGTAGAAAATCAAGGTTACTTCGGATTTAAACCTAATATGACTGCGGGGCGTTTACTCGCACATGCAGAAGGGATTAAAAACAGTGCAGGTGATGAAATACTTGTCGTCAGAGGCAACCTTCAACACCCGAAAGTATACAAGCTATCCCGTAGCGCTATTCTGAACGGGAAGGTACAAGACTTCAGACTTAAACCCAATGATATTGTCTATGTTCCCAAGGGAGTACTTGGTACCTGGAATGCGATTATTTCCGAGATAACGCCCACTCTAGAAGCCGGGCTGATGGCATTCGACCTCGACACAGAGATAAGCCTAAGAAGGTAACCTACCATGAGCGAGTTTAAATACCTCGTTTTCTTTATCGTACTGATTATCGGCGTGCCTGCCGGCTATATCATGGCGAGAAAATACAAATGGATAGAGAAGACCATCTTCTTTCTGTTTGTATTTTTTACCTGTGAAATGGTGGATATCAACTTTGTCTCAATGGAGAGCTATAGAGGCACATCCAAAGGCTTTGAGTTCGGCATGGTCGATATCTCTATGTATATCATATTGTTACTCAGTCTGAATCGTTCTCAACAATATAAGATAGTTAACTTCCCTCCCGGCTCAAGTCTTTATTTCCTCTACTTCTTATGTTCGCTTTTGTCTATCGTACACGCCGATGTCTATATGTATTCAGCCTTTGAGGTATCGAAGATGTTGCGTATGTATATTTATTTCTGGGTCGCCTATAACTACATTCAGGAAGAGGCACAGTTTGAAACCTTGATTCAAAGCCTTGGCATCATTATTTGTTATATTTTTTTCTCGGTATTAAAGCAAAAATACCTATTGGGAATGTTCCAAAGTATGGGGCCATTTCCTCATCAGAACTCCCTAACGATGTATATCTCCGTTCTAGGCTCCATAGCGTTATCGAGGGTACTAAACAAAAAGGAGATCAACGCACCATTGTGGTTTTTGTTATTTTCAATGTGCGCATTTTGCGTACTCTCAACATTGTCGCGCGCGGGACTTGCACTTTTTTCACTGAACTGCGCCATTGTCTTTTTTATCTCTATGTTATTAAAAGACAAAGAACAAAAAGAAGTACGTACCCGCAAGTGGATTATTGTGTTAATTATGCCCATCGTCGCGTCAGCGGCTTTGTATAAAGCCGCTGATTCCATTATTGAACGCTTCACCACTGCGCCAGAAGAATCCAAAATAACGCGTATATTATTAGCTCAATCTGCAGTCAAAATGGCCAACGAAAATATTTTTGGTGTTGGCCTGAATAACTTCGGTCATAAAATTAACGACCCCTACCCTTATGGTGCTCACATTCCCGTGGAAATCAGCCGAAATGGAGAAAAACGAGGCCTGGTTGAAACCGCATATCTGATGATTGCGGCAGAAGCCGGATGGCCAACCTTGACTATTTTCATCTGTATGCTGATTTATTTCTACATCAAAAACATCATAAATTTAATTCGCATGAAGAACTCGCCACTTCGATATATCTGCGTGGCGATATGCGCGGCACTAACACAAATTTACCTGCAAACTACACTCGAATGGGTCATCAAACAAACCAACAATTTTTACCAATTGATGCTGATATTTGCCATCATTTCAGTTATGAGCAAGATACGTGAGAGAAGAAAAATAACACCGAATAAACAGGAACCTACTGCATTAGATGACAATATTATCCAACACAATAGGAGCGCACCTTGTGTCACGAACATCTGAGAAAGAAACGCAAGAAATCGACCACCTAAGTAGCCTCTATTTCTACGAACAGATTCCGCCTCCTATTAAGATGGGGTTTAGTTATGAACAAAAAAGGGCCATAAAAAGCGTTCTTCAAAGAGCGATAAAAGTTCCCTCAAAGAAAGTAGTAGATATTGAAGTGACCTTCTGGTTTTTCAAGCGTTTCTATTTAGTCGTCTATTTAGGCTTGGACAAGCGCAAAAAAATCAGACTACTCGATGGGTATGATCTCGCTACACTGGTAAAATATGGTTTGCACACTTTGATCACTTTATTGCTTTGGCTGTCCACGTTATTCGTTATGTTTGCAGCCATTTACTACGCAAAATCGACAATAGGTATAGATATCTTTCCTGAACAACATATAGAAGATGTCATGATAGGTAATTAGGGTGAATACCTTCAGTTCACACCAACATGTAGCGCTTGTGTAAATTCTGAAGCGAATGCGTTCTGACCCATAACAATGGCACCACCCTCTATATTTATGAGCTTGATACCATAAAGCCGTTACTTGTAAGGTCGGCCGACAAACTTACCGCCAAGAATATGAATTGCCAAAACGCGCATTTTTCTCATTTTGAGTCTACAAATAAACAAAAAATCCTAGCGCCGTAATGAACATAGCCATGTTATGGGAATATTTCGTGGCCTCGTTTTTGCTCTATATCTTTTACTAACTATACAAGCAGGTCTTATGTTGGCTCATATACGGGGCCATTAATTGGAGCACAGCATGAATAAAGGCATGATTCTTAATATTCCTAGACGCTTTGTGGAAAGTGAATGGGGAGGAACCGAAACCGTAATCGCTGAGACATCCAAAAACCTTATTTCCCTTGGCTATCAGGCTGAGGTTGTCACAACTCAAGCTTTATCAAATGAAAGCCAAGATACAATATGTAATATCCCCGTAAAACGCTTCCCTTATTCTTACACCCGCTTAGGACTGAATAAGAAGAAAAAGCTCTTGCTGGATAAGCGTGGCGGCAATATGTATTCGATCAAAATGCTAATACATGTACTATTCGCCCAAAATATCAAAGTCCTACACCTTCATACAATGGGGCGCCTTGGTGCGGTTATTCAAAAAGTCGCCAAGCTTAGAAATATACCTTACGTCGTCAGTATACATGGAGGTCTATTTGACCTACCCAAGAAACAACTCGAAGAATTAACAGCTCCAACAAAAAACAGCTTTAATTGGGGCAAGCCATTTGATTTGATTTTTAACAGTACTCACCTTATTAAAAATGCGGCAGCCGTCATTTGTGTTGGTGAAAAAGAACGAACGAAAGTGGCCTTTCAATACCCAGATAAAAAAGTGTTCTTTCTGCCAAATGGAGTGGATATCGATAAATTCTCCCAAGGTAACAGGGCACGATTTATTCGTAGTACCCCACTGGAACACACCGATAGAATTGTACTCTGTGTCAGCGGGTTTTATTCGCAGAAAAATCAGCTCACCTTGATATCAGCTTTTGCGCAATGCTCGGAATCTATTGACGACCTCAAGCTAGTACTGGTCGGTGTCATATATGACTCAGACTATTTCGTGCAAATTAAAGAACTCATACAAACACTTGAAATTGAAGACCGTGTAATTATTTTATCCAACTTGAAATTCGATAACCCTATGTTAGCAGACGCATATTCTGCAGCAGAGCTCTTTGTACTGCCTAGTCACTATGAAACATTCGGTGTAGTTATTCTCGAAGCATGGGCATCTGGTACTCCCACTATTTGTGGCAACGTGGGCGGTCTACCCTCGTTTGTTAAGGATGGTGAGAACGGAATATTCTTTGATACACGGTCTGCGGATGATCTCAGTGTCAAAATGCAGAAAGCCTTATCACCGCCTCATTTTTGTAAAGATATTCAGAAAGGAGCACGTCAATCGGTTCAACAGTACTCTTGGTCAAAAATCACAAAAAACCTTGCTCGTATTTATGAGGAGGTATCAAATTGAAATACATTTTAATTCGAGATGATGACCTAAATTTTCATACATCCTTTGACATGCTAAATACAGTATATGGCTTTCTATTTGAAGCAGGAATACCGCTTAACTTTTCGACGATACCGGCTGTAAACGGGGCGGCGAAAACACTAAGCCACGAAACAAAAAAAGAGACCTATGAACCCTTTCTGCCAAAGCACATTGCAGGGGAAGATCGTAACTACGCCATCTCAGAGAATATCTCACTCACTCAAACATTACGCTCAATCACATCAAACGAATTTCTGCTGCATGGCTATGAACACTCTGGTCAAGGTGGTCAGTGCGAGTTCGAAGCAAGAGATAGCTGTCAACTTGAAAAAAAATTAAACAAGGGTATAGAAATTTTCTCCGACGCTTTTGGAAAAAAACCAGATACCTTTGTCGCCCCTCAAGACAAATATAGTTTCGAAGCAATTGAGCTCATAAAACAATACTTCAATACTTTATCTTTAGGTTGGTTGGATAAACTCCGCCTTCCCATGTCATGCCTGCCGGCCTATTACGGGATGAAATTACGACAAAAATCGCACATAAAGTATGGCGATTTATTATTGACTGAACATCCTGGCTGTCATTACTCGAGGTTTCATTCACGGGAGAAATGCGACCCTATTCTTGACAGGTATATTTCGAACAATTTGTTTACCGTCATCGTCACTCATCACTGGGAGTTTTTTGAAGACGGTATTTTAAATCTAGGTATGTGGCATGCCTTCCGAAGTAGAATCAGGAGACTTAGACAAGATAAAAATGTCCGATTCATAAAATTCTCTGAGTTATACGATTTGATCTAGCCCTGTATGCGGCCCGCAAATTAAATTACTTCTTCAAGCACGTTATTCAATGTGCGAATCATCATGCAATTCATTCTGCACACATCGAATTACCGTCGACAAATAACATGCTAACTAATTGTTTTTAATAACGATACTATACTGGAACAGTATATGCAGATCACTATTTACCTTAACGGCTGTAGAGTAAGTATATTATGAGACCCAACCTATTTTTATTAGCGACAATATTACTTTCGTTTTTCTTTTCGACCAAAGTTTACGCAATAGATTTTACATATCTCAATGGCACAGCAACAAGTGGCTATACAACAAAAGGCGCACCTACAAATTTAGTTGACCGTTCAGCCGAGCTTCCAATAGATGTGCTAAGCAATATTTATAGCATGCTCCCGGAAAGCCAATATGTTAACCCCGCTTATATAGATGAAAGCCTCTCAAGCAACATTATTGTTGACGACGATTTTACCGGTGTAATGACAGCCAACATTACGTTTCTAAATGAAGGGGCAGGATATCGAAATGCATTCGGGTATTTCATTTATGACCCCGACAGCCCTCCTGCAACATATAACGACATCTCAGAACATAAAATCATTTTTCCAAATAGCTCTAAGCCTGATGAGGGTGAGTTAATTCAAGGGCATAATGTCGACTTAGAGGTTAACCTAATCGCAGGTCAGGCAATGGGTTTCTTTATTGTACCCAATGGTTGGGGTTGGAGTGGAAGCGACGGTCACATTCAAAGTTTGGGGCCTTGGGGTCAACCCTTTTATAGTTTGCCACATTTAAACCCCGAGAGCAGCGAGCTACAAGCTCATAATGTCGTATTTTACGACGCCGTAAATGACTTTTTAGTGTTTGGTTTTGATGATCAAAAACGTACGCAAGGCGACAATGATTTTAATGACATATTAGTATCAATAGAAACCACCCCCATTTACGCAATTCAAGGGATTAATGAAGACGGCTCGGTCGATGCCAACACGTATCAAGTTCTGGAACAAAGCAATACCGAAGTCACCTCAACCACCTATTATCCTAGCCAGCACACCAATGCCACTTTAATGTTTGAGGATTTGTGGCCTCGTATTGGAGATTATGATTTTAATGACCTTATCATCAATTATCGATTTACTAATACGCTAAATAATCGTAACGATTTACTCAGTATGAAACTGAATTTCCAGATTCAATCAGTAGGTGCGACATACCACAATGGCTTTGCTCTGCACCTTCCTAACGTAGCCGCTACCAACATCGCGTCCAGCTCGCTAAGCAAAGATGGTATTGAGATCAAGGACGACCTTCTTGACCCCAATAATACTGAAGCCAATTTCGTTCTGTTGGATAATGTAATGAATAATATCACCAGCCAGTGTCACTACTTCAGAACACTGACCAACTGTAAAGACGACATATCAGGAACATACGTTGCGACAATAACCTTCTCTGAGCCAGTCGAATACAGTGATATTGGCTCTGCTCCCTACGACCCCTACATTTTCGCGATAGACGGAAAATACCACGGTATCTATGGCGGTCGAGGTTGGGAAGTTCACCTCAAACAATTTTCTGGATCGGACCTATTCAGCACAGGATTCATGGGCGTTGCAGATGACGACAGTACCATTCAGAACTCATTCGTAAACTCAAACAACTTCCCATGGGTACTCAATATTCCAGACTCATGGGATCACCCTCAAGAAAATGTCGACATATTAAATGCCTACCCTAAATTTTCAACATGGGTACTGAGCTCTGGTGAGGAAGAAACAGACTGGTATCTTCGCAGCAAGAGCAATTCGGTCAAACTTTACGAGTAGAACATCAGCTGAACCAACAAACGTTTGCTCGAAACACAACACACATGACGGAGAAAGTCAGATGAACACATTCAAATTAGTAGTATTCTTAGTCGCTAGCTTTTTGCTCGCTGCCTGCGGCCCCAGCACACAAAACAATGAAGCTCCAAGTGAAGATTCCTCTAACCAAGGTATACCAGCGGAGAAGGTCATTGAACAGACTGGAGCACTAGTAGCTGAACAAAGCTTTGATTTCAAAACAGAGCGTGACATTAATTTCAATTTCAAAGCTTTTCCGAGCCTAGTCGGTAAGTACAATGTATACACTCAATACGCTCATTATGACCATAACCTAGATAAATACTATCCAGATTACTCAACGCTTGTAGCAAGTTATGTTGCAACGCCACACCTGAACTACCCTCTTCAGGTCAATAACAATTGGGACTACTTAATTCTAGAGTGGTTACCAATGGATGGTTTAAGTAACGAAACTTACATGAAAGTCGACCTAGACTCACAGACCATGTATTCACTATCTTTTTAAAAAACGCCCTTGATAAATAGTCCCGCATCTCGCTAACTTTTAGAGGTCACTCATGAATAACACCATAGTCACTGCTTGTAATAAGTCTTATTTATGGGGTGCTTATTTGTTAATTGCCTCTATCAGGCTCAACCAAGGACTCACACCTATTCATGTTTTGGTATCTGGGTTAAATACAGATGAAATTAAGTTACTGGAGCAATTTGAGCGGGTTAAAGTGATCGTTGCTAATAGTCCGTTTATGCACTTAGAAAAACCATCAGCCATCATGTCAGCAGAAACAGAATATATTACTTGGGTAGATGCCGACTGCATAGTGATTGGCAATGTAGATAAGCTATTGATTCCCGCTCACCAAGGATTGCAAATCAGGTTTAGAGAAAAAGAAGAAAATGCGAGCGTATTTAGCAAACGGTACAGTAGAGACGATAGTATCGGGGATATCCCAAAAAATATTCTCAAAAGCTGGCAGAAGGATGTGAACGAGCGTCAATTCTCCAGAGTCAACAAACAATGTGTCACTAATTTCATTTCACTACACCGTCGACACTTACCCTTTATTCAAAAATGGCAAACGCAAATAGAACGGGTCTGCGTTAAGCCAAGCCAACCGGTAAATAGACACAGTAAAGCTTATTTTATGACAGATGAATCCATTCTTTCATCATTATTCTCTTTTTCACACAAGGTCCCAGAGTTATCAGGCTACGAGCTAAATAAAGACCCACACAATTTTTTGATGCACTTCGGCCAAAGTGGCAAACCTTGGATTAGATGGCGACAGCCTCATTTGAAATTCTATGACTACGTCATGGCAATCTTGGATAAACTAAGAGATCAGCATTATACGCTCCCCAAGTTACCTTACTCTTTAGACTTAAGGTATAAGGTGCAGACTCATCTCGTGACATACCTATACCAGTATTATCTTAATGCTCGACACACAACTTCTTCAATCTTGTTTTCAATTAGGTAGATTAAGCGTCAGTTAGCAAGAACCTCACGTTTTACTTTCGCTATTCGATAAGCACTTTATCAATTTGATTTCTATTCTGCGACGCTCGATACCGCCCTCACCAGAAGAACAATAAAACCATTTAATAACAATAACTTATACAAGACGATCAAACGGCATACAACTTGCTGAATAAGTTAAACCTGAATGAAAAACGGAGAAAAGTAATGCATATTGTTTGGATTAATGATCATGCTGACTTCACAGGAGGTTGTGAGAAGTACATTTATCAAACCGTAAAATTTCTGAATCAGCGAGGCATCAGCTCAAGCTTGCTCTACCAAGTAGGCGCCCCCATCAATGCGCAGTTTACAGAGCTATTTCATGGTGTATTTCCAATGGTAGATATCCAATTGCAACTCAATGAGTTAAACCCTGATCTGATCTATATTCACGGAATCAGCGACCTCGAGAAACTGGAAAATATTTCCAAATTTCCCGCTCCGAAAGCGCGTTTTTTTCATGACCAAAAATTATTTTGCCTAAGAGAGCATAAATATACTGCCTTAGGACATAAGACTTGTCACAAAAAACTAGGACTGGCGTGCTATGCCTGTTTAGGCTTCATCAATAAAGAGCCATCGACAAACCAAATACAATTTAATTCTCTTAGAAAGAAGAATAAAGAGCTAGCCATAAATAAACGCTTAGACCAATTTATTGTTGGCTCTCAATATATGGCAAATCAGCTTATACAGCATGGTTTTCATGAAGATAAGGTCACTGTCGCCACCTTATTCTCATATCAAAATGACCACATCATTCCCGTTTTAGATGAAGAGAGAAACAACAAAGTTGAACCAAATCAACTTTTGTTTGTTGGTCAACTAGTCAGAGGCAAAGGCTTGGATACTTTATTGAAAGCGTTATTCGAGTCTGAAACTAACGCCCACTTGGTCATATGTGGCACGGGAAAGATGGAGCAAGAATACAAAAGCCAGGTGACGACGCTAGGGTTGAACTCTCAAGTTCGATTTCTAGGCCAGCAAAACGCCAGTCAGTTGGAAACCCTGTACAAGCAATCTTCAGCTGTCGTCATTCCGGCAAGAGCGCCCGAAACATTTTGTCTAGTCGGTCTAGAAGCCCTTCAATACGGAACTCCCGTGATAGCCACCAACGTAGGTGGAATGAATGAGTGGTTCAAACCGAACTATAACGGATTGTCTTTTTGTGCAAATAACCACACGAAACTAAGAGAACAAATAGACAACCTCTTACTAAACCCTAAAACACAACAAACGCTTAGAAACAACATCGAAAATGACTGTTATAAACGATTTAGTCCGAACTACCACCTATCCGTACTTCAAAACCTATTTGGTCATATGCTGGAGGCCTCATGATGAACATTACTAGCTATACATATAATGGCGAGAGTTCCGCTGAAAAAACAATCCAAGAAATGCTAGATACTATTTCAAGTACAGTATCTAGTTTAATTTCAAAGCAAGACATTAAAGCCTTAGTGTTACTAGGCGGTTATGGAAAGGGCGAAGGGGGAACGATTTTCATTGATGGTGTCAACCGCCCCCACAACAATTTTGACCTTTTATTGATCACTGAAAATTCAACTCAAGTAGGTAAACGGAACATAAAAAAAATTGTTACGCAGAAAATGAAAGCCGTATCCAAAAAACTAGATATCGGAATCGATATATCTGTCATGTCAGAAGCTAAAATACGATCGATGCCCACACGGGTTTTATGGTATGACATGAAAGAAGGTCATAAAACCTTACTGGGTGATAAAAAACTCATCCCTTCACTCCCCCACCTTAGAAGAGATATTCCTAGCTGGGACATGCGTAATTTAATGGTCAACCGAGGCTCTTTATTACTTATCAATACAGTATGTCTGCAGAAGACTGATTCAGACCACAACATTCAAAAGCTCATCATAAAACATACGATGAAAGCGATTATCGGCTATGGCGACGCCTTACTATATTTTCTTGGACAGTACCATTGGTCTTACCGTGAAAAGCTAAACCGTATTTTGTCTCATGATGGTATTAGCATTAAATTTAAACGAATTTATGATTCAGCCATCAGCTTTCGTATATCACCAAATTATCAATACTATCTGGAGAAAGACTTGGGAAAATGGCAGCAAGAAGTCTGTAAACAATTAAATGATACACACATCGAGTGCGAAGCAAAGCGGCTAAACAGATCAGGCCTATGCTGGGAAAATTACTTAGAAACAGCCTTATCGCATTTAATTGCAGAGCAAGAATTAAGCTTCAAAACGTTGGCCAAATGCATGTTAAACATGATTAGACAAAAATCCGGAAAGCTGCCATCAAACCTGAGTTTCAGATCAAAGCTAGCCTATTATATATCCAACGAAAATAATATTTCACCGATACTCTTTCCGTTTCTTGTATTCAACCCTAGCCTGAAAACTCATAGACAAGAAACAGCTTTATTCATTTCATCTCATTTCAGAGATACATGTTACCAATCATCTCGATCGAAACAACAAAGTCAAAGTCGAACAAGAGCCAACTTCATGATCATCATCAAATCCTATTTAAGTCGATGGGGGTCAAATTTTGACCCTAATCTTTGGCAGGTTCTAGAGAAAAATAGTATCTATCTTTAAGTGTTCTTATCTGGAGAAGCGAATGATTTGTTTAACCTGCGACATCCACCATATGAGTTTGAATACGGGCAACCAACTGCATACAGATCGAAGTGAAATCAAAATAGCGGCTGATTTTATGACCATACTCAAGCGTTATAATATTAAGTCTACCTACTTCATTACTGGCAAAAGTTTCGAACAAGAATGGCCTGATTTGATGCCGATTTGTTCTGACGACAACATTGAGATTGGCGGCCATAACTATAACTGTTTCGTACCTGAACTTTGGCATCGCGGCTGGAATAAACTAACGGGTAATTATAATGGCCCTCGCTGGCAACAAAATTGGGACATTCAAAAAACCAAGAACCTTATCTTTCAAAAAACAGGCAAGATGATTACCAGTTGGCGTAATCATATGTATATGCACGGCCCCAATACTGAAGCCTTGTTAATCAATAATGGTATCGACGTATGCTGTGACGGTGTTAAACGTGTCAGTCATGGATTCGAAGTCCATCCAACAGGCTTACTTAATTTTCCGCTAAATATCATTCCTGATCACGAACACCTATATCACGCAGAACGGACACCTGAATGGGTCGATCAATGGATAAAGCGCTACAATTGGTCTGACGACTATGGCAGTCAATCCTACTATATAGAGGACTGGCTAAACATTGTCCAAAATGAGATAACCCTACGAGAATCGAGGGGGGTAATTTCACACCTAATTATTCACCCCATCACCCTTTACCTGTGTGATCGATACCAGTCTATGACAACCCTCGCAGAGTTCATATCTCAATACGAAACGATACAAGTCAGCGAGTTAAGCAACCAATATCATCAATCATTATCTCCCTTTTCACCTAGACATTAGGAGACAGACAAATGAACAAGCCATTCGTCAGTATCATCATGAGAAGCAAAAATAGTGATTGGGTGATAGGCAGCGCCTTAGATGCGCTATTCTCTCAGGACTATACGCACTTTGAACTACTCGTTGTTGACTCTGGATCAACAGACAATACACTCAAGATTGTTAACGAATACCCCTGTCGTTTAGTCGAAATCGAAGCATCAGATTACTACCCGGGAAAAGTACTTAATGATGCCATCAGTATGACCAATAGCGATATCATCGTTTTCTTAAACTCTGACAGCGTTATGCTTTCCCCCAAAAGCCTTAATAATCTCATTGCCAGTTTTGATTCACCAGAGACCGCTGCGGCTTTTGGCAGACAGATTCCTAGACCTGAAGCGCACACTTGGGTGGCGCGAGACTATCAAGTCAGTTTCCCTCAACATGGAACTTCACCTGACTGGATATCTCTATCTCTCCCTTTAGCTGCGATAAAACGTTCAGTGTGGGATCAGCATCATTTTTATACCGACTCCTGGGCTTCCGAAGACACCGAGTGGGGCGAATGGGCAAGAAAGAATGGGCATAAGGTCCAATACATTCCCGATGCCGTCACTATGCATTCTCATAATTACACCTTAAAAGAAATATATGGTCGGCGTTTTGTAGAGGGAGAGGCGGATGCATTTATTTATGACCGTAAATCGAGCTTTGTTTCAACCATCTTCAATACGCTTAAGTCTTACGTCAGAGATTTCACCGTTCATATTAAAGCAAATGATTTACAGGGTTTATTCTTGATACCGATCAGACGTTTTGTATTCCACTGGGCATATTTCAAAGGCAATCAAGTTGGCGTAAATCGTATCAAGACCAATAACCCAGATACCCGCTTTGGACAGCGTATTGTCTTAAGTAGCGCGACCAAATAAGGAATACCCAACATGAAAGTTGTGATAACCGGTGGTCCATTTTCAGGTAAAACTAGCTTAGTTAATCGTTTTCACGAAGAACGATTTCAAATCGTACCGGAGGCCGCGATGACGATTATTGAACAATTGATCCAGACCTACGGCAAAGAACCCTTTCTTGCATGGAAAAAGAACAACCTTCTCGCCTTCCAGAAAATAATACTTGATCAACAATTAACCCAGGAACATCAACTTAACCCACGTAAATTAACGATATTAGATCGAGGCACAATTGACTCCATTGCCTACCTTAGGCATGCAAACGTTCCACCTACTAAGTCAATGCTGACAGACGCAGCAGAAAAAAACTACGATCTCGTGATTCTATGTGAAACACTAAAATATTTTAACCCCCGAAAAGCGACTGGCCGAACTGAATCATGTGACGAATCGATTAAACTCCATCGCAGCATTGAAAATACTTACTTAGAGTTTGGGTATAAGCCGGTCAAGCTAGCCGCCAACTCACTTATTGAAAGAATGATCTTTATTCATCAACTTATTAACAAAAAGCTAAACCAAAACGCGAGTTAAGAGCCTATTTAAAATGAACCGGTATACTCTGATTTCATTCATATTTGCTTATGCGCTAAACATGAGTGCATGTACATTATTGCAAAACGAAAGAAAATTGAACGGTAAGCATCATAGCATCATAAAATTCGATGCTAGCCCCTCTCCCGCTAGACTTTACATTCACGGCAAGGCAATAGGGTCCACCCCACTCCAACTTGACTTGGAAGTATACCAAAGACAGCAATATGTCATTACCGCATTACCCTACGACAGCGACCACTTTCCACAAAAAGTAACCTTATCTGAAGGTACACTCCCCTCTAACGTCCATTTTTTTATGGATATTCCAACCCTAGATAAAACCGCAAACGAAGAAAAATCTACACTTGATCAAGCTTGCAAAATTGAATCACTATTACTCCCAGTATTTTATTACGATATCAATCTGTACAGCCTATCCCGACAGCAATCTGACGAATTGAAGGACTTAGTGTGCCAAATTTCCAACTCCCCTACTAAGGCTTTGAAAATATTTGGCCATGCCGATGAAACTGGTACTCAAACATACAATATAAAGTTGGCGATGTTACGCGCTGCAGAAGTAAAGAAGGCGCTTGTTGACAAGGGAATACCTGAAGACAAAATCACCATATTTGGCTATGGTGAAGTCAACATTAGAGATAAAAACTTCAACAAGCTCAGCAAAAACAATAATAGGAAAGTGAGCTTCGAACTAAGCCTCGATATGCAAGCAACAGGCGCCGCGTTTTAAAATAGACAAGCCTCAATCGGAAAATAATATAGCAAGAAAAGGTTCAATTAAACCACTCAAATGATCTCTTTATTATTCACCATTTTTTACATTATCGCATTCTGCAAACACCCATAATCATATTGCAAATATCGCCCAAAATAAAAACAATGAACACCCTGCATCTTATTGATTTATAAGAAATAATAATGGCATACATCATGCTTTATATATTATATGGTCGTTATGCGATCGGTTAATTTCGAATCAATCATCACTTGAAAATTTTGATATCCGATTGGAGAGAAAAATGAATACATTTATTGGAAAGTTACCGCCCTGGGTTTTACTTCTTGTTTCTTTAGCATTCACAATGGAAATAACAAAAGCCTCTGATTACACCGTTGATAAGTATGCCCATACTAGCTCAACAGCCGCCTCTTACATTACATTTCAACGCTGAAAAAGAAATATACTCATGTACGTGAAGTGACAAACTGAAAGTCATAATGAGTGTAGACGCTAAGATATAACAATATATAAATCAGAACTATTTACTTCGTCAGCTGACGCAGGTCTTTAAAATTGACTCCGCCTATCTATGCTCTAAATGATTCGACACTCTTCAAGAGAGTTAATGAACACTAGGCCCGTACCACACAGAGCAAAAAATCTTTGTCCAATCGCCTATTTGTCGTGAATTTCATACCCAATTTAGTGTCCACATTAAACCACCTTTAAACCTATAAAAGCGCCATATAGGCGCTTTCAAACATCACATGGAGTATCAAGTCACGATAGACTCCTGTCTGGATGCCATATGCTTCAAAAACCAACATTTCACTGCAGACCAGAAATAACGTAGTGGCTGACGTTTGCAGCGAGAATCAGACAAAATATTCCTAGCGGCATTAATACGCCCTAAACTAACGTTCAAGTCTACCAGGCGTAATAAATGAGACGCTGTATAATTTAGCATTGACTCTTTTAAGCCCATTGGCCGACCTTCTTCGTTAGCCCAATGATATATATTCTTACTAAATGTACATTCAGTGACAGGAATGACCTTTTGATCAAGGCAGCCTTTGGGCTCAGAGTCATAAAATGCGAGAACAGACGGGCTATACGCTATCGTTGATTTTAATGCTGCTCGTGCTAAGAAGTCCTGGTCAGCACCAACGGCTTCATTTTTTGGGAACAGTCCAACATTCGGAAGTTCTGATTTTCGAATACAAAAGCTTGAAATCATTAAAGGGGAAGCGCCTTGCGAACACGAATCGAAATAGTTGTCCAAGAGCGCTTTTGACTTAACGCGTTTTAATAGAGGAAGATTAGGGTCAATAAATGTGTCGTCACCTTCTGTCAGTTGGTAAGCTGTCGAGTAACATCTGGCTTCAGGGAACTCATGGTATAGTTTAATTATTTCCTCTAAAAAATGAGGCTCCCATTGATCACCTACACCGAGAAATACCAAAACCTCGTACTTGGCAACTGAAGCACCTAAATTACGCGCACTTGATAGGTCGGTGCTCATCTGGTGAACCAAACAAATACATTCGCCACGTTGCTCTTCTATCAAAGCAGCACTACCATCTGTCGACCCCATGTCGACGACTATAACCTCACTCGCTGAATAACTTTGAGACAACACACAATCGACGGTCTCGACAATGTCTTTCGCATTGTTTTGAACCGGAATGATTACAGATACCTCAGGCGCTGCATGTAATTGAGAATTTTTCATACTGCCTCCACAAATTCTTTTTCAATTGTATTCTTTTCTTAATAAGCCCCTCGCCCAAATAACACGACCGGAATAGTTGCCAACAAGATTCTAATATCACCTAGGCAACTTCGGTTTCTCACATATTTAAGATCTAAGTCAATTTGTTCATCAAATGTAGTATCCGCTCGTCCTGAGACTTGCCAAAGACCCGTTAAACCTGGTGCAGCATTGAGCCGTTCTCGTGCTTTCATGGCATACTTGTCGCTTTCCTGAGTCAACGCTGGACGAGGCCCTATCAGAACCATGTCACCCTTAATAACATTGAACAATTGTGGTAACTCATCAATAGAGTATTTTCTAATCAGTCGCCCAAAATTAGTTACTCTTGGATCGGAGAATAACTTGGAACATACACCGTCTCGATCGCTTTTCAGGTTACTTACATCAACATAATTAGGGTCTTGGGAAATCCGCATTGAACGAAATTTGTAAAACTTGAAGCGACGTCCGTTCTCACCCACTCTTACTTGAGAAAAAACAGCTCCACCTGGGCTTTCGTACTTAATAATAATCGCCACCACCATGAAAATAGGACTCAATAAAAATAATATTACCAAGGCAGCCAATTGTTGAGCTGCTTTAGGCAGCCCCCCATTAAACGAAGCCTTATAGGCTTCCGTTTGTTTTGTGAACAACAGATCTTGAATTGTCCTATTTGAGTTGGTAAAGCTAAACATAAACTTACTCCTAGCAGGGCATAAAATTTAAGACTCAAAAAAACAGTGAAAAAGAAATACAGGATTACCAATAACATATCGACGAAATTTCTTTCTGGGTTCCTGCAGCAAGCGCCAAACCCACTCAACACCCATTTCTCTCATCCATATTGGTGCTCGGGGAATTCGTCCAGAGTAAAAATCAAAAAGCCCTCCCACAGAAATGGCTGTATTGACCTTTAACATCGACTTATATTTTTGCAACCAACACTCTTGGGTGGGAGACCCTAGTGCTACTAGTAAGATATCTGCTTTTGTAGCATTGATTGCATGAATAACATCGCAACTAGCTTGCTTATCAAAATAACCATGGTGGGTACCCGCAATATGTAAACCCGGATATTGTCGTTGTAAATTAGTAGCCGTAAGACTCGCAACACCAGGTTCGGCGCCCAGCAAAAAGATGCTCTGATTCTCAGATCTAGCGCGCTGACAAAGCAATGGCAACATGTCAGTGCCGTTAACATTGCCACGTACAAGACTCCCACGCTGTTGTGCAGCAATACGCACCCCTGAACCATCAGCAAAAACAAAGTCACAGGCACTTATTGCGTCACTAAGTTCAGTATTCTGACGCATCAAGTTAAAGGAGTTAACATTAACAAAGCAGCCGGTTTGAATGCATTGAGTGGACGGTAAGCTCACAATTTTAGTGACAGCTTGATCAATCGTGACATTGTCTACGCGAATGCCAAATAATCTGAAAGATGTTTCAACGCTCAGGTCTTTTGTTCTAAAAATTATAGAGGCGATCAACACTCGTGCTAATAATGAGGCTCTATCCATCATAGAAAATTGACTTTGTTGTAGCGAATCTATGTGGACACTACTAGTTGAAATACCAGTGAGCTGACGAAACCCGTATAAGCTAACCAGACCTACTTTCATGTCTGTGCAACAATCCAAACATGAGGTAGTAGACACATCCCTAGGTAAACCAACCCAATTCATATCACCTTTGACGATAATTAAAAGAATTAAATGATGCCTTAAGAACCCATGGTTAAAAACGGGGTAATGATAAGCGTTGCCTAATAAATCATTGGTAGTACCGCGACTTAGGGGCGATGCAGCTTTAGCAAAACATCTAAGGCAGTTAAGAATACAAATTGGGATGCAGAGTAAGATAGTACAAGCTGCAAAAGCACGAGTTAACGCATTCGTCACATAGTGAAAATTTGCAAGTTCAATTTGAGAAACATTGAATAGCTGAGATATTTTCATAACCTGCTCCAATTGGCCTTAACCAAGTAAAGCAGCCTTTATGCCAAGATATATACCATTGATATTTAAAAGAAATACTTGTTCCAAACTCACCTGAACGGATTACATTTTCTATTTCAATAAGCAAAATAGTAATTTCCCCATTTTGAGAATGAAGCAGATTAAAACGAGTCGATCACTGTAAAACGCTCGCGATAAGTGGAATGTGTCTAAACTAGAGTATCTCGACCTTCCTTACTACACCGAAAGTACTTTGCGGGTGTAATACCCATCGCACGACGAAACATAGAAATAAAAGCACTCGGTGTTTCGAACCCGACTTCTAACGCGGCAGACGTCACACTCTGCCCAGCCGCCATCGACTCAAGCGCTTTAAGCAAGCGTACCTGACGCTGCCAGGTTCCAAATGTCATACCTGTTTCAGCTCGAAATAAGCGCTCCAAAGTGCGCGAGCTCATGCCCGAAAACTCGGCCCAAGCCGCACTGGACATACGAGAATTAACGCTTTCTTTGAATGCCTCAGCAATTTTTTTGGCCCGAGGATCTTTCAAACTGGGCAAATGAAGCGGTTCGGTCATCGCCACTCTCACTTCATCAAGCAGCATGCGGACCAATCGAGCTTCGCGACTATTCTCTGCATAAGGTTGTTCGAAGGTAATCACACGCAATATCCCTTCCTTTAGAAGCCCCGAGACTTCAACCACACAACATCTGTCATGTGTAAAAGGCGACAAGCTAGGGAGTAAATAGAGACTACGTAACGCTACTGCCCCCTTCATATGAATTCGATGCGCTTTCATTTCAGGCACCCATACTGCGCGCCCGGGTGGCACAACCCAAATACCATCGTCTGTTTCGACGGTCATCACCCCAGAAATAGCATGAATTAGCTGACCAACATCGTGAGTATGCCAAGGGGTACAGGTGTCCTTCTGATAGTTTTCAGCACGCGCAATAGCGGGTGCATTCATATTTAGAGGGACATTAATAACATCTTGTCGTTTATGAGACATATCTTGCCTGAATAGGAGCAGAACCAATCAACCATACTATTTATAGTGCAGTACACGTTCATACCAGTAAAGGAAATATTCCATGAATACCCCAAGCGCAACGCCCAAAGCGTGGCTTAATAAAATCATTCAATACGGCTATTTTCCATTGATTTTCTTTGGCATTAACGGCATAGCGATTAATGCCATTACCACCGCTGAAACGCCCATTTCACTAGCGGTTCAGTTTTTTACATTAATGTTTATCACCTTAGTTTTATCCTTTAGTGCCGAGCGTATATTGCCCTACAACAAAGAATGGAATAGCTCTCAAGGTGACGTTCGTAGAGACATAATTCACTTCGTTGTTAATGAATCGATGAGCCTAATTCCATTATTGATCATCCCAATCTTCATTATTGCGGCACCCAAACCTGAGTCGCATATTTGGCCTTCAGATTGGCCAATTGTTATGCAAGTACTAATGACCTTACTAATCTTTGACCTAGCCACTAATTTGTTGCATTGGCTAGCACATGCCTGGGAGCCGATGTGGCGCTTGCACGCAGTGCATCATGAAGTGAAACGCATGTATGGATTTAACGGTATTATGAAACACCCAATTTATCAGATCATTTCATCCTTAGTGTGTATAACGCCCTTAGTCATATTGGGTATGCCTGGTGAATTATCCATTGTGATTGCCTTCATGGGCTTTTCACAACTGTTGCTACAACACTCTAATACCGACTACCGCTTGGGTATTTTTAAGCATATATTCGCTGTCGCCGAAGTGCATCGTTTTCATCATCTTCGCGGTACAGCAGGAAACGTTAACTTCTCACTGTTTTTTTCTTTTTATGATCACCTATTCGGCCACGCCCATTACGAAGAAAGAAAGCTACAGACTCACGACATCGGTTTACCTTACGAGAATTACCCCCAAAGTTGGTGGGAACAAATGACTGTACCGTTAAAGACTGTCAAAACAAGCACGTGTATACAGGAGTTGAATAAAGGCCCTGGCAGGATCATTCGCTGAGATCATCTAGGCCAATGGTAAATTTTCACCATAAGTCATTTTTTAACTTTTAAGACATGAACATACTTCTTTATTAATTACTTCGACGCTTAACTATGTGTTTTCTGTCACGCCTCTTATACTGGAAAGACTGTACACAAAAATTAACTGAGTTTTAATTTATGGCGCTTTGGAACATGCAAGGCAGTTTAGACGAAACGGATATCGTCAAAAAAATACCTATCACTAAGTTTCCCTTTATCATTGGTAGAAGCAAATCAATTGATATGGTGATTCTTCGCTCAGGTATTTCACGTGAGCATGCCGAGATAATTAGTAAAGATGGCCGACTGTTTATTAGAGACCTTCAATCTACCAATGGAACCTATGTAAACAAGCAACGCATCAACACTGAAGTATTTCTTACCCATAACACCGTCATCCACTTCGCTCAGTATGACTTCAAATTAGTAGACTTAGAGCACAGAGCCTCAGACGACGAAATGCTGACCGTCGTAATGAGTATGGATGACGCACTTGAGCTTAACGAAAAGTCGTATCAGTCGCTTAACAAAGAAGAATCTAAGCCGACTAACAAAAGCTCCCAAAAAGCTAAATACTTGAATAAAAAGAACAAGAGCAAAGCTCTTAGTGAACCTGAGATTAAAGCAACTGACGAATCGTCACCCTCGACTCCTTCGGAAGATGCAACGCCCTCTCAAGAGAGTAACGCCAACCAACAACACCAAGGAGATAACAAGGTATTTGTACAAGGTGCCTGGAGTGACTCGAATAGACGCTTAAACTCTCGCCGTGAAGTTCGCTGGCCCGCGGTAATCACACTAAAAAGTCAACAGTCAATTCAATGTGTCACTAAGGATATCAGTGAAGAAGGCTTGTCGTTAAAGTCGCCGACCAACATTGAAAGGTTAGCTCTAATTAAAGTGAATATTAAGGTATTCCATAAAGGACGAAATAGGGAAATTACCGCACTCGCAGTGGTAAAGCATTCCCTAGTGACAACGGGCGGCTTTATCGTTGGAATCCAGATAAAAAGCTGCTCCAAGAGTAGCAGTGGCTTTATTTCTAAATTCGCCAAGCGCGAGATTTAATGAGCAGTAGTATAAGATAATACGAAGACGCTCTATGACTCTATCAACCTGATAGATTTGCTCGAAAACGTTCTGTTGGGTGAAAATGTACCTGAAGAAGCAGTACAGGCAATAGCGCAATGCCTTTGCCGCAGTTTCGTCTAAGTTATAGAAATAATTGTCTACTGCCTTAACCATCTAGTGAGCGCTGTACCGAAAATCTGACCAACAAGGTTATCGGAGTTTTAGACTGAGATGCCCACAGACCAATTCAAATACCCTGCGTGATGAGCTAGCCAAAGCGGACCATAGATCATTGTGATAGTCTAGTTCAAAAGAGACTAGGATCTAACAATAATGAAAACGGAAAAAGATGAAATTATTTTTCATTCACAGCTTGATCTATGGCTTAAACAAAGCAATGGCGCACTAGGCGTAGTCAATGTCGGCGTCATGGCCTTTACGGTCTATGTCGCCTGGGGTATCCAAACGCCCCTTATCACGCTGTCATGGTTAGTCTTCGGCATCATTACTTTTCTGCTCAGGCTTTACCTATTTCGCTGGCTTCCAAATCATCCTGAAACGTTTAGGTTCACTGACATCACGCAAAGCCGAAGTGCAGTGTTCTCTACGTTTATTGCGGGCGCACACTGGGGCTGCGCTGGCTTATTATTTCTCAGCAATCAAGACATGGAGGTATTTCTGTTTGTCATGTGTACCATTGCAGCCCTTTCCGCTGGCGCACTGCCCTCTATGTCGACCTACCTACCTACATTTATTGGCTATATCGTTCCCTCTTCAACGCTCACTTCACTCGCGTTGTTTATGCTAGATAAGTTCGCGTTGTCTTTTCTGTCATTGGTATTTATGGGCATATTTATCAACCTTGCCCGGAATATGAATAACACTTCCAGAGACCTCATTTCCTTAGATTTCAAGAATGCGGCCCTAGTGAAGGAAGTAACAATAGCCAAAGAAGAAGCCGAAGCAGCGAACTTTGCGAAATCACAATTTTTGGCAGCAGCAAGCCATGATTTACGCCAGCCATTGCATGCTATGGGCATGTTACTGCACGCGCTTGAAAACCGCGCTGAAGATGCAGAAACACTCGAAATTTTGACCAAGGTAATACAGTCACATCAAACACTTGATGAACTGTTTAATGCATTGCTTGAAATCACGCGCTTGGATTCTGGCGCGGTCTCTCCCATCAAAAGTCATATTTACCTATCTTCTCTCATTGACCCTTTAATCAGTGAGTTTTCGATAAAAGCACAAAATAAAGGACTAGGCCTTGAAGTCGGATATGACGAAAAAGCCGTTATCACAGACAGGGTTCTTTGTAGTCGTATCCTAAGAAATATTATTAGCAATGCTATCAACTATACGCAAGACGGCAGTATCAATGTTCAAGTAGAACGGCTCGAAGATATGATCGAAGTAAAGGTCAGTGACACAGGTATCGGTATCGACGCCACAGAACTCGACAATATTTTCAATGAATACTATCAGCTTGGAAATATTGAACGAAGTCGACACAAGGGCTTTGGACTTGGTCTAGCCGTCGTGCGTCGTATGACCGATTTATTACAGCATTCGCTTTCTGTTGAGTCGGTACCCGGCCAAGGTTCAACATTTTCGGTCACGCTGCCAATCGGCGACCCCACACAAGTCATTGCTGAACAAAAAGAACCTATCGCCCATCCATTAAGCCAACTTAGAGTGCTCGTAATAGACGACGATCACTCAACACTAGATGCGATGAAATTGATACTGACTGAGTGGCAATGCACCATTTTACTGGCGGAGTCTTTCGACATGGCGATGGCTGAAATAGACCAACAACAATTTGAGTTCGACCTAATTATCACCGATTACCGATTAACCTATGGTGTAACCGGGCTAACGGTCATTAAGACGCTTAGAGCCAAATTTGGGCAACACTTACCCGCTCTAATCATAAGCGGCGATACCGACCCCAAACTATTACGCAGTATTCGTGAGCAGGGCTTCTTCTTGCTTCATAAACCTTTAAAACCGACGCATTTGAATAAAGTCATGCGACAGCTGACCGAACAGGTACAAGCAATAGCAGAGTTGTGATAATTACCTGAGAGAATAGTCGCTTTCGACAGCCTAAGAATTAACCCATTCTTGTATGCCTAAACGATGCGCCTCTGCGACACAGTGCGTGCGGTTGTCGGCATCAAATAGAGAAAATAACGCCGACACATGCCCTTTCACCGTGCTTTCACTAATGGATAATGATGTAGAAATTTCACCGTTTGAATAACCCTGACTCATCAAGAAGAGTATTTCTTGCTGTCGAGCAGTCAAGTTTGAGCGAAGAAACTGTGTACGGTTTTTAACAACCTGCCGGTACTCTCGTAGCTGTTCATTCTGCTCCGCGGGTAAGTACAAACCATTGGACTCGATCGAAGAAAGTGCAATCCGAAAATCCTCATGTGTCGCAGATTTTGGTAAAAAACCGCTCGCACCCAACGACAATAACCGATCAAGCACAGCGATATCGTCAACACTTGAAACCACTAGAACAGGCGCGGTAATCATCATGTCTTTGAATCGAGTCAACAATTCTACCCCACTAAAATCAGGAAGCTGCAGGTCTAAAAATATCCAATCCAAGAACGGAAACTGTTCAACTTTTTGCAGCGCGGCTTTGCCTGATACCGCTTCATGAATCTCAACGGCGTCTGCTAAACCAGACACTATTTGCCTTAGGCCATCCATATACAAGGGGTGGTCTTCAACAATAAGTACATCAAGCGAGGGTAAATTCATAGCGTGGTTACGTTTCAGTGCGACAATCAACAAACCTTGTTAGTTTACGCGACGAGTTCGACAAAAAGAACAGTACTTTAGTATTGCTACGTCTAAAAGGTTTACTGAGACAATCACCATAGAATTGTCTGCCCGCAGCGCAATAAACCACAAGAAATCAGAGAACAAAAAAAATGGATTTTAAAGGCCGAACCTCACCAGAACGTCAAAGTACAAACAATCACCTTCGAAATTTTCTTATATTCCTGGCCCTATTTACCATCAGTATTTCACTAACTGGCTGCAACGGTAGTGATAGTTCAAGTGACGATGAGACCGACATTAGTGTTAGTGGCTATGTCATTGACGGACCGATTTCCGGAAGCTCAGTTACCTTACATGAAGTGGATTCAGATGGAAGCACCGGAGAACAAGTCGCGGGGCCTTTCACCACAGACGCCTCTGGAGAGTGGAACGGGATGATTCCCAATAACGTGACCGGCAAGCTAGTCATTGTCGCCGTTGGTGGACAGTACACAGATGACGCGACTGGCGAAACCATCACCCTAGCTGATGGCGAAAAACTCCACAGCTGGTTCGATGCATCTTCCCCCGAAGACAGCGGCGTTGTTTCACCTATTACCGATTCTCTCTGGCAAGTGGCTCGCAACCAAATGAGCCAGGGTGAATCTGCGAATGATGCGATTAACTCAATCGAACAGCTTGCCAGTGATTTCTGGTCATTGGATCCGACTAGTATTACCCCGGATGAAAGCTCTGAAAATACGAATCAGCAACGATATGGCGTGTTGCTCGCAGCCTTCTCATTCCTCATGGATAACAATACCAATCTACAGTCAGCGCCATTTGCCAGCATGGATCGATTTACCCTTATGCGCTTAATCATGAATGACATGGCCGACGGCCGTTTAGATGGCTTGGACTTGAATGATATTCCTGTCTTAGCGGCCGATGGCACCCCCCTACCCGCACTATCCCGCCATGATTTATCCGCACTTTTCAGAGAAGCCAATGCGCGAGCGGAAAGCCTAGCTATTGACGATATCGAAGAAGACCCACTTAAAAAATTGAGCCCTTATTCGTACACACTCTCCTGTCCTGACAATGGACTCTACCTATACGGCCCATACGTAGATAACCTACCTGCCAATACCACGGGATTACAGGATATTACCCCCTCTCTTCCAGGGAACGACGACACGTATGCAAAAGTAGTAAGACTGAATGTTGACCTCGATGAAGTAGAAGTCATTCGAAGTAATCGAACCAGTCCGTATACTGGGGAAGCGCAATATACTGACACCTACACGGTACCATTCGAGTCGGATGGCCTTTTCGGTGGTCTAGACCTCTCATTCGTAGTGAATGGTTCAGCAAGCGCAGGTTCTGGTGTTTCTAGCTGGCGCTTGTTCACCTCGGCGGGAGCTTATTTTGGTGAGATAGGTACTTATGATCCTGAGCTAAGTTTTTTGTCTAACGAACACATCTACTTTACACGTCGTACACGTTTCGATTTCAATCCAGGTTTTGGAGAAGCCCGCCAAGAAGCCTACCTTTGTGGTAACGCATTTGTGGGTACGGGCGGATCGCCTAGCTACGCGCCAGCAGGCCAAACTCATGATGACAAATACTTTGTAGGCGGTACAGTTGGCGGTCTAAACGGCTCTGTCGTACTTCAAAACAACGAAGGAAATAATCTTACAATCAGCAGTGCTGGCCCGTACAACTTTTCAGTTGCTCTCGACGACGAGGCGTTCTACAACGTTTCGATTCTGACACAACCAGACACTCAAACCTGTTCTCTTGCTCACTCCGCAGGGCAGATCGATGGCCATAACATTAGCTCAGTCAACCTGACGTGTGAGAATTATACTTACAGCATTGGCGGCACCCTTAACGGCCTTGGTGACAATGACGAATTAGTATTACAAAACAACGCTGGCGATAGCCTATCAAGATCACAAAATGGCGCGTTTGCCTTTGGTACGCAACTTGAAGAAAGTGCCACATATAGCGTAACGGTGCTTTCAAACTCCCGCGGTCAAAGCTGCGCTGTAGACAACGAAAGTGGCACCGTTTCACAGAGCAATGTAACCAACATAGCGGTCGCTTGTTCTGACTTGCCCGCATACACTATCGGTGGAGCAGTAAGCGGTCTGAGTGGCAGTCTTGAGCTCACCAATAGCAACGGTGATATAGTTCAAACCTCTACAAACGGAAACTATAATTTTTCAGAAGAGCACTACACGGGAGAGTCCTTCTCTGTGAGTATTTCATCCTCCCCGGCAAGCCAACTATGTAGCATTTCGAATGCTTCGGGCAGTATTTCAGATTCGAACATAGACAACATAAATGTCACTTGTATCGATTCAAGTTTACTCACCGGTTTAGCTATTTCCGAAGGGACGCTTGCTCCGGCATTCAATACTGAAATCTCAAGCTATAACGTGACAGTTGGTGATGACGTTTCAAGTATCGCGCTCACGCCAACGGCTTCTGATAGCAACGCCAGTATTACAGTTGATGGAGAAAGCCTTTCTTCAGGGGAGACCAGCACCCCGATAAATCTCAGCAACGGAGACAACGCAATCACCGTAGAAGTCGTCGCGTCGGACGGTGACTCAAACTCCAACTACATTATCACCGTAACACGCGGTGAATCGGAAAACACCACACAGATTTTCTTTCCAGGTGATAGTGGTTTAACTGGGTATGAGCTTTGGAAAACCGATGGCACCAATGAGGGAACAGAACTGGTAAAAGACATCAACCCAGAGGGTAGTTCTCTAGACTACTCATTTTCGGGCCATCAACTCGATACCGTATTCTATTTTGTCGCAAATGATGGAGAGCATGGTGAGGAGCTTTGGAGAACAGATGGAACTGAAGCTGGAACGACGTTATTGAAGGACATCAATCCTGATGGCGACTCCGACCCTCAGTCCTTTACCACTATCGGAACCACCCTATTCTTTTGGGCGAACGATGGCACCAACGGTTCAGAGCTATGGAAAACAGATGGAAGTGAATCAGGCACCACGATGGTAAAAGACATTAATACAACGCTTGGCGACGGCTCACGAACCTTTACCAAAACCCTTTTTGATCTAGACGGAACCCTGTTCTTCGCAGCGAATGATGGTGTAAATGGCACTGAGTTATGGAAAAGTGATGGTACGTCTGACGGAACCATACTGGTCAAGAATATATTCTCGACAACGATTGGCGGTCAGGAACAGGGGTCAAACCCCTCTTCCTTTGCAGCACTGGATGGCACCTTATTCTTTAGCGCTGCCGACAGCTGCACACAATCTTCTGGTCGCTGTAACTACCACAATACAGAGCTATGGACGTCAGACGGCACTTCTGAAAACACGCAAATGGTGACCCGCCTGTATCAATCGATTGGGCGTGGTGGCAGCAACCCAAAAAATCTCACGGCATACGGTAGTGATATTTTCTTTAGCGCGAGAACGGGTACGGGAAACAGTGGTTTAACAAACTATGAGCTGTGGAAGAGCGATGGCACTGAATCAGGCACTTCCAAGGTGAAAGAAATTAACGATGCCGCATTTGGCAGCTCTCTCAGGGGCTCTAACCCTAATGAGCTCATGGTATTGAACAACACGCTAATATTCACCGCACAATCACCCGTCGGAGACGATATAGACGTTGAACTCTGGAAAAGTGACGGTACAGAAACCGGAACGGTGGTGATCAAAAACATAAATACTTCAAGTGGCTCATGGCCGGATAAATTCGCTATCGTTGGCAGCGAACTATTCTTTGTCGCGCGCGATGATACCCATGGAGATGAGTTATGGAAAACGGATGGTACAGAAGCCGGTACGGTATTGATTAAAGATATTATTGAAGGTTCTGGTGACCCCGTATTCAACAACTATTTCGGTGTCCATGAAGGCACCCTCTATATGGATCTCAATGACGGTATTTACGACACCGAGCTATGGAAGTCTGACGGATCTGATGACGGCACCTCAATGGTAAAAGATCTCAATCCGGCAGGACACGGAATACCAGAATACGATTGAGGCCTATCTTGGTTATCTGATTATAGAAAGGAGCTGAACACCGGATCAGCCAAATTGAACTTGAATTCAAGCAAATGCAGCTTGCCCTGCTAGCGGCTGTGACACGCCACTAGCAGCTACCGCATTAAAATATTCTTTGATCAGCCGGTTAGCCCAAGGTTTCGCGGTGAGTCCTTCAAAGTAAGCACAGTGGCTTCCGCGATCGGTTAGCGCCAATATCACATTATCCATTGCTTTTATTCGATGTAAGTGCTCATAAACATTCTCGACACTGCACACGGGGTCGTCCTTCGAGTTCAGAATGAGAAGAGGTACTTTGATATCGTCAAATACTTCTGAGGGGTTTGAATTCAGCATATAGTCTTCAGTGCTTTCGTTCCCGGCAACTTCGTACAGTTGCTGGTGAAACTCTTGCATATCCTCAGCGTTTCTTAATTTTTCATACGAATCAAAATGCTCGAACATTGAGGCATTGGGTTCGATAAACAATCTGTGCAGCTTTCTTGTCATTAGCTTGCTATAAAACGGCACTGCACGTGAAAAAGCATTGCGCATGTCGTATGCAGGGCAATAGGCTACAGCCGCTTTGATTGGCGTTTTTAGTCCCACCGTTCCCAAATAATGCGCTAGCGCACCTGAACCGGCAGAAACACCCGTCGCATATAGATCTGATTTTGGAACATGTTTTTGTATATGGTTTACCTGCGCATCAAAGTCTTCGGTGCTACCCATCGTATTGAAGCCAGGCACTTTAAGTGTCATATCACCATGACCTCTTCGTACGCACAACGCCACTCGCCAACCCATCTGTTCACGAACATAACGTACAAAGTCACGCATGCTTTGAGGGTCACCTGAGATGGTATGTAGTACGATCATCGTCGGCGTGTTCTCAGGTAAGTCTAGGCCCAACCAGTCAACAGAAACTGTACCGCAGTCCTCCATCGTGAGCACATCAACGCGATCATAAGCGAGCGGTCTAGAAAAGCCTTCTGCTGTGATCAATGCAAGTAGTTTCAGATGGGAATTGAAGAACCAGGGCGTTGCGAAATATGGCTTAACCAAGGCAGGGGTCGCATTAACAATGGCTTTATTAACCGAGTTTGGCTGATACACCAGCTCTGGTTTTTTCACCACAACTATAAAGTAATACGCGATCGCAAGAATCAGCACAGCACTGTAAAAAAGAATCATCACCACATCAGCCCTCTCGGTATTTATCACACGAATATTCAGGGCCTACTATCGCACATCCTTCCTTATCTTTATGCATAGTTTTGCATATAGTATGGAATAGTGTAAACCTCGAATTCGTGCGACGAACTTTCGAAATAGCTTAATTCAGAAAATGACTACTCACTTTCTGAATTAAGCATGAAATTGTAGTGTTTACGAATTTTACATAGCCAGAATCGCAACAGGTATACCACTAAACACAGCATTCCCCGTCAATACATCGATATTCGAAGCGTCAGTGAGGTCATTAACGCTAATGCCTGCCTGATTGGCCGCAACACTTAACTTGGTATCATCATGGTTATGTCCCCAGCCTTGCGGAATACTGACCACGCCGGGCATCATTTCGTCAGACACTTCGACTTCAATTGACACGCTTCCGACAGTAGAACTCACCTTCGCGCTCTGGCCTGTCGCTACATTCAGCGACTGAGCATCGTCAGGATGAATTAACATTGTGCAGGGGTTCTTACCCTTCACTAAACGATAGGAATTTTGCGTCCAGGTATTATGGCTTCGAGCTTGGCGACGACTGATCAGTTCAAAGGGGTAGCTCTCTTGACTAGCGCGGTTCTCGAAGAAGCGTTTGTTTAGCCTCTCTAGATCATCGATATATAGCTCTGGCGCGATGTGTATCTTTCCATCTTCAGTTTGTAAACGCTCCAACAAACATTGTTTCAATGGCCCTAGATCAATACCACTTGGGTTTTCTTCAAGTTTTTTCAGCGTCAAACTCTCGGCTTTTTGCGGGCTATTCTTGATCATCATATCGAGAATAAATTCAGGCGTTGAGCCATCATCAGGTTTGCCCGACATCAAAGCTGCCAGCTGCTTAAATATTTTCCAGTCTTCTCGTTGTTCCGCTTTAGGCTTGTATAAAGCAGGTGAATATTTAGCGGTATTTCTAACCGAGAATTGATTAAACACTACATCGTAGTGAGATAACTGCAAACCGGTCGCCGCAGGTAAAATGATATCGGCATACTTGGTTGTTTCGTTCAGATAAACATCGATAGAAACCATAAAATCTAAAGAGGAAAAAGCCTCACCGAGTCGTTTGCCATTGGGGCTCGATAGCACGGGGTTGCCCGCCGCGGTAATCAAGGCTCTCACCTGTCCTTCTCCTTCCGTCAGAATCTCATCTGCCAAGGTCGAAATAGGAAATTCGCCATTGTAAAAAGGCAAGCTATGTACGCGAGATTTATATCGACCATAAGTGCTGGGTTTGCCCTTACCAGGGCCAGACATAAGAGAGTCAAAAGCCGGCTGCGTGAACATCGCGCCACCTTCTTTGTCGAAGTTACCCGTTAGTATGTTCAGCGCATTGGTTAACCATAAACAGACACCACCAAACTCTTGAGTTGATGCCCCCATTCGGCTGTAACAAATTGCCGACTTCGCTCCGGCCATTTCACGCGCCAATTCACGAATTTTAGCGGCGCTTATTGTCAGTACCTCACTTACTTTTTCAGGTGAAAAGTCAGCCATGCCATTTTCTAAGGCATCCACCTCAACAATCGAAGTCTCTAGGTGCCCTAACTGGACCAACCCTTCATCAAACAAGGTGTGTATCAATGCAGCCAATAAAAGCGCATCACGGTTAGGACGAATGAAAATATGCTCATCTGACTTCAAAGCCGTTTCTGTTTTGCGTGGGTCAACCACCACAATTCGCCCGCCACGCGCCTGAATCGCTTTCATACGTTTACCTACGCCCGGCGCGGTCATCAAACTCCCATTCGACACAATGGGGTTACCACCAATAATCAGCATGAAGTCGGTTCGATCAATGTCTGGAATAGGCACCAGCATGCCATTACCCAACATAAAGTTCGACGCGACATGATGCGGTAACTGATCGGCTGAGGCCGAACTATAACGGTTCTTGGTTTTTAAACTACGAAGAAAATTTGAAATATAGAGCAGGTTACCCATGTTATGTGCGTTTGGGTTGCCAACGTACGAGGCTAAAGCATTGTCACCATGCTGCTCTTGAATGCCTTTAAAGCGTGAACCAATTTCTTCGTAAGCATTATCCCATGAAATCTTTTCCCAACCTGAGTCAGTTTTTTTGAGTGGATGAGTTAAACGGTCAGGGTCATTGTAAAAATCTTGTAGAGCCACACCCTTGGGGCAGATATGGCCTTTGCTTAAAGGGTCATCCTTATCGCCTTTTATTGAGAGGATCTTTGAGTTTTGATGCTCGATAACTAAGCCACACATCGCTTCGCAAACATTGCAGGTTCGATAGTGCTTAAGTACTTCGTTTGAATCTGTTGCAATGGTATTGATAGTTGCGGACATGAACACCTCATCTCGTGTAAATTTTACGTTCTTATGAGGTATTCATTCTATGGAGTTTTTTAGCAAAGTGTCCAATTACAACGACTGATTCAGCACTATTCATGAACTTGATGAAGGCGTATAAACCTTAACTAGAAAATAACTATAGCGCTTACCACCGAGCTCACCGAGGCGCTGCGCGCTTCACCGAGAAAAGATCGAGAAATTGAATCTCTAATGATGAGTTATTCTCGGTGGTAATACCCAAGACATATCAGTGGATCACATGACCAAACAAAGTCTATCGTTAAGAGTTAGGTAAAATAGCGCTACAAAAACATTCCTGATCATACTTAACTATAGGATCGTTGTTAGCGCATTCTCTATCTGGCTGTTGATTTCATCATCTGTGATTTCGTTCTTCTCAGCATCGTAGTGATTATAAAATTCTGCAACCGAAACACTGGCGCGTACATCCATGCCGAAGTACTTGGCGCTATCAGTCGCCGTTCTTAATACATTCGCCGCGCCACCTTTGCCTGGAGATGTTGCCATTAGCACCATGGGCTTGTCTTGATATACGCTCATGCTAATACGAGAAGTCCAATCGAATATGTTTTTGTATGCTGCGGTATAACTACCGTTATGCTCGGCGAAGGCAATAAGTACTGCGTCCGCTTCGCCAATCTTCTTATAGAACGCTCTCGCTTCTTGTGGAATACCACTTTGCTCTTCTCGGTCTGGTCGATATAGCGGCATCTCGAAATCATTTAGGTCTAGCACTTCTATTTCAATCTCAGCGTTACGTTTTTGAATCAATGACGTGGCATGCTCAACTAACTGCTTATTAATAGAAGTAAAACTGTTGCTTGCTGCGAACGCTAAGATTTTCATCTTGGGTATCTCCGATATAAAGACATGTTTGGTGCCGCTTCACCTTGTTACTCGCTTGGTGCAACGACTTGATGAAAGAATCATAATATGAGCTAATATCTTGCACAAGATCAAAAAAAGCACATGATGCGCGCAAATACGCGCAGTTAAATTGAAATGGTTGAACATAATGGACAAGTGGACTGAAATACGAAGTGCATTCCTGGTTGCTAAGTTTGGTACCGTTAGTGCGGCTGCGAACATACTTGGTGTGCATCGAGCAACCGTAAACCGACATATCGATGCACTCGAAGAAGTGCTGGGTGCGAAACTGTTTCAGCGTCACGCGCGTGGCTACACGCCTACAGAAGCCGGGCGAGATATGCTGGATACAGCGAGTCGAGCAGAAGAAATGTTCAATGGATTAGCTGGCCGAACCTACGGTAGTCGTGGCCAGCTTTCGGGGGAATTGATCATCAGTGCACTCCCGGGTGTCGCTCCGCTAATCATGCCATCTCTTGCTGAGTTTCGATCGAGCTATCCCGAGGTCAACTTGGAATTTGTGGCGGAATCTCGCATCGCATCTTTAGAGTACGGCGAAGCACATCTTGCGATTCGCGCAGGAGCGAAACCTGAAGAACCCGACTACGTTGTCATCCCCTTTGGTCAAATTCAGTTTGGTTTATATGCGCACGAACGATATATCACACAGTATGGCCGCCCTAATAATATTGAAGATGTTGACGGGCACTACTTCGTTGGTTCGCTGAATGAGTCTATCCGGGCGCCCTATGGTCAATGGATGAGAAAAAATCTATCTGCTGAGATGGTGTCATTAAAAGCGGTGCACCCGATGACTATATTGCAAGGCGTATTGTCTGGCTTGGGTCTTGGTTTTTTAGCTGACTATGAAGCTAAGCCGCATGAGGGCCTGGTACAAGTCATTCAGCCTCGCGACGAGTGGGCAGCGAACTTATGGATTGTCTCACATGTTGATTTATATCGAACTGCCAAAGTACAGGAGTTCGTCAAAATACTTAAGTCTTCGATGGATGATATGCCAAGATAAATGAGATACGCCTAGGTCGAGGCTGGTGATTGAAGTGAAGCATTTGTAAGCTAAAAAGGACACGCAGAAAAAACAAAGAAGTTGAGCAACAGCCCTCATTGATCAAGAGTCACTTCGTCTCAAGCACTCCCGTCTCGTAGAATTTCTCTAATTGTTTTAGCACGGGCGCTATATCAAAGCCGTTTTTCTGTAACCAGCGGTCGTCATAATAACTATCGAGATACCGCTCACCTGGGTCACATATCATCGATACCACACTCGCTTCTTGGTTTTTCGCATTAAGTTCCGAGATGATCTGGAATGCGGCATATAAATTGGTCCCGGTTGAACCACCACAGCGTCGGTTTAATATTTTTTGCAGAAAATGTATCGTCGCATAGGACGCGGCATCGGGTACTTTAACCATTTTATCGACAATCGAAGATTCGAAAGATGGCTCCACGCGTGGCCTGCCAACACCTTCTATCATCGAGCTGCGATCAGAAACTAAGGTCTTGTCCCCAGTTTGAAAATAGTCAAAGAATACTGAATGTTCTGGGTCCGCGGCACAGAGTTTGGTGGGGTGGCATTTATAACGAATATACCGGCCCATTGTGGGCAATGCTGGCTAAATTCGTTAGCGTATAATTCTAGTTGGAACAATTACCCCAATATGAGAAAAAACAATATTATGACCGGTACTATTAGAGCAATTGCGAAACATGGAGCAATAACCGAAAACGTGCTGGCTTCCTTTCTAGCCTTAATATAGAAAAAATTGGTTAAGCAAGTCATAGGAATTGCAAACACGCCAAGAATTAGAGCTGCCAAACCAACCCAAGAGCCATTACCTGTATTCATTTCGATCACGACAAATACAAACAATGACTGAAATAAAAGAGGAATTAGTACTCCGATAATATATCGCACTCAATGCCTCCTATTAAGTTGAGCCAGGGCCGCAGCCTCAGCGAATGACGCGCACAGGAGCCTGCTGCAAGCGATTGTTATAAGCCTAAGATTCATACAAATTCACCATTTACATAGAGTGCATTATCTTTTTGAAATTCAGGACAAATCAAATAGTCTGTCGAATCCAATACACGTGCAATCTCGATAATTGAAGCTATAAACATATCGCTATCTTCTTCAGCGGTGACTCTAGATACCTCAATATCAATTGTAAGTTGATCATTCTCAATAATCGATAATACGAGATCGAAACCGTTGGTACATTCAATGTGAGCTATATAGCTTAGCTCACCAGAGAGAAACTTATCGAGATTGAGTTCGCTTATTGATATTCGTCCATGCTGACAGTCTAGTGAGGTGATTCGGCCTTTCATCCATTTGAATAGTGACTCCCAAGAGGGTCTATCAATTTGGTGGAAGTAGGCTTCGAGTAGGTCGTCCGACTCACTATTTAGATATTTACGGAAATTGATGACATTCACCTCGTAGACTTACACCGCCTCGCTTGCGGCCGGTTTAGACCAAAGCGGAAGAACAGTACAACAACATGCGCTTGTTATAGCAAAGAGATTATTAAGTTGATAATACTTTCTTCTAGCTAGTCAGTTCTCTCGACGCCTGCTTCGCTTAAGAGCGATTCTATTTCGATAGGCCTTGATAGAGAATCAGTTTGACTCTTTTTTTACTCAAGGTTAACATGTGTTAACTTAAACGCTGAAAAACCTGAAAAACACAGCAGGTTGCAGCCTAAATAATTAACTCGAACGAAACTCTAAGGAGATAAAAATGCTTGAGACACTGCTGTATGTAATTTTGGCTCTTAACGCACTGTGGTTCTTTGGTGGCTACCACACCTTTGATATTCGAGGCCAAATTTTTGCTAAAATTGTCGTCCCGCAAGAGCATCGCGATACACCTGTTATGGAAACGCTTGTTCTTGCAGGAAAGTTTGTGGCCGGGTTCAATTTCGCGTTCTTAGCACTCAATATTCTGCTGCTATTTAATGTCAGTTTGTTTGACAATGAACAGCAATGGGCCCTTCTATTATTTGTGATTGCTGTCGCTCACGGGTCACAGTTCGCTTACAACATCCCCGTCGCTATTCAAAACAGACGTGGCGAAGGGGTATGGCAAGTTAAGGGTTTGATGTTGTTCATATTTGTCACTGACTTCACCTTAATGGCGCTTAATGCCATCCTTGCTGCGATGTTCTGTTTTTAGGTCTGCAGATGGCCTAAAGAAACTAAAATACGGAACCCGCCCAAGAAGACATGCAGCGACTCCGCATTCAAATAATACAAAGAACCTAAGCCATAAGCGCCAACTACGAACATATAGCCTGAAGCAGCCCACTACCCTAGGATTAACTCAGAGGAGTTACCTCAAATGATAACGCTCATATATTGCTAGGAAGGCCCTTGAAGGTAATACCACTCGCTAGCACTTCTTTGGCCCTTTCCTTTAGCACCACCCACCTCAGGGTATTGGTGTTCATGATCCAGGCATTCTTTGTGATTATCTTGCCATTCTCAAGCTCAAAGTAGTCACTGCCGCGCGTCCGGTACGCTGGCTTTTTCTTACCCCGATCACCGATAACCAAATTCCAATTGGCATGTGCTTGATCACCAGAAATCAAGATCTTCGCGTCATCGTAGGTATGACTTGGCATGATGCGAAAGTAGCGTTCAAATATTCGTCGAATATCTTTTTTTCCACTGTATTGTTTGCCGTTAATTCCTGCTCCATGCATATCATAATAAACGCCATTGTCAGCAAACTGACGCATGATTAGCTCTATATCCTGAGTCGCAAAACCTTTGACCATATTCTCTATCACCTTACGGTTTATGCTCTCTTGCTCGCTTTCTGTTCGACCTTCGCTCGCCGAAGTATTTACCTGAGACCTGCCCATCACTGTATTCCTTATCCGCAAATTATGTGAAAAGCCATTCTATTTGCTAAACAAGAAGCCAGCGATTACCTATGGGGTAATCAAGCTACAGACCTGGACATTTGGCTTTTTGAAAGCCTTGTTATTCATTGTTATAAATCACAGGCATATGACCTTTCCATTTGTCCCATATCTTCTCGTTCACTATCAGTTCAGCCATGAAGTTTGCAACATTGATTCTGCTTGTAGCACCCGAATTAAAAATTGCATTTCGAATCGGGGATGCGTGAACCTTGTACTCTGTCACATCCTTTTCATCCACTAGCGCATCAGGGCGAACGGCTACCCATTCAACAGCGTTATTATTTTGACCTATTTTTATACGTAAATAATCCGCAGCAGTTTCATTGTCTACGTGGGGAGGTAACAAAGCCCTCAGTATTCCAATGACCATACGTTGGCTAATTGGTGGGGTTTCAGGTATGTCTCGATTGCTGTTTCCTGTGGTGTTCATAAGGATAACTTTAATCGGAACCTCACTCTCGTTGGAGCGTATTGCGTTGCAAATACATTGAAGCGTATCGGCGACAAGCAAGCGTGGTTCGCCAAACATGCCTTTAAATGTGAGGTTATGACCAAGACACGAAACAACAGCGATACAACCCTTTGTATATAAAGCCATTTCTGAGCTGGTCAACGTGTGTACTGAGGCTTTGATTTTGGATAAATGAGGATTGTCAGGCAATGATTCTGGCGAACGAACTATAGCTCGAACCTCGACACCTCTACTGAGTAGCTGCTCGACAACATGTTGCCCTGTAGCACCGCTTGCGCCAACGACTAAAACTATCATTTAAACTCCTTTTCATAGACATAGTGACTCACCACACCATGCAAGAGTGCTGATCTCCTATCGTGGGTTAGCAAAGCCAGAATCATAGTCAGTATTATTGGGGTCAATGTAAAAACTATCCAAGCGAACTCGCTAGATAAATCTCTTTGAACGAAAGTTCACTACCCTATTATTATCGCCCTCACAGCATAACGGGAACAAGAAAGACATAGAATACCCAATGATGGCATAAGCTAATAGAAAAGCATCGCGCGCGTAGATGTTAATAAAGAAAAGAGGAAAGAACGCAGCAAACTGAAACCCGGTAGGAGTTGGGTTGAATGCTGATTGTGAATAAAAGCGAGAGGATTATCTAAGGTTCGGTTAGGTCTGAAAACGCCCTAGTGTGGTAGTCTCCAGGGGTTTTCTTCTGAATAGTCACAACGAATTTTTAACTCGGTTTTAATTTCTTCAATAAAATCATTATCCAGTTCACAGCCTTTAATTTTAGATAGACGTAATACATCCCAAAGTCTACGGCTAGAGATCATGGATACGTCGGTGTCAACCCATTGATACACTCGTTCTTTTTTGCTGTTTGTGACCAAATTAAAACTCTTAGATTGCTTTTCCATTAAAGTACGAATGGAGTTTGATTCCTCGATTTCATTTTTAAGTAGCTTAGTATCAATCATTTTTGTATTTCCGTATAAGTTGTTTGAGATTGTATTGTGGTGAAGGATGATTAATATCTAATGAACGTCATATGAAGATTATGTTAAAAGTATAAAAATTATTGGAATCTATAGTGCCTCATGACACACCATGTGCACTTGCTTATTACACCACGTGATCCAGATAGTATATCCAGAATTATTCAGCACTTGGGACGACAGTATGTTAACTATATCAACAAGAGTTATTCTCGGTCAGGTACTTTGTCGGAAGGTCGTCATAAAGGCAGTTTAGTCGATACAGAAAACTACTTGTTAGCCTGCTATCGGTATATAGAATTAAATCCAGTTGAGGCTAATGTCGTTGAAACACCTGATCAATATATTTGGTCTAGTTACTCGTGCAATACCTGAGGTAATGTAGACCCTCTAATAACACCTCATGAATCATACTGCCCTTTAGCTAGAGACAATGACGAGCGCCAAAAATTCTATCGAGATTTATTTAAGGTGTCGATTCCTGAAATTGATCTGGATAGTATTGGAATAAGCCTCAACAAAAACTTGCCGACAGGAAGTGACTGTTTTAAAGAGCAGATTGAAAGAGCTTTGGGTAGAAAATTAGGGTCTGGTAAGAGAGGTAGGCCTTCTCAGGTTTTGGGCGGTGAATAAATATTCAATACAACCCATTTTTACTTTCGAGATCAAACCTGAAAAAGCCTGGCCTCCTCACAACGTGCGTAAGAGGACTAAGTATCTGGTGATTTGAATCAAAACAAGCATCTTTGAGGTCGCGTTTCAAAATATAGTAGCCTATGCTTTTTTCATACCTCAGCAAAATCAGTCACCTTCAAGAGAGAAAAAATGGAAGACCCTTTAATCGGCCAGGTTCTTAAAGATTCGTATCGGGTCGATAGCGTTTTAGCTGAAGGTGGAATGAGCCAAGTGTACCTCGCCTCGCAATTAAGTTTGTCTCGAACGGTTGCCTTGAAAGTACTCAGTCCGAATTTTAATGATGTCGACTTCATCGAACTGTTTCTACGAGAGGCGCGCGTCTGTAGCCACATCAATCACCCGAATGTTGTCAGCGTACTGGATTTTGGACAGAGCGAGAACGATATCGTTTTTCTCGCAATGGAGCATCTCGACGGCGAAACACTTGGTGATGTTATCTCTACCAAAGGTGCATTATCTCTCGCCAAAACAGCTTGGTTAATGGAGCAGGTTATTGCCGGAGTACACGCCGCGCACAATCAACAAGTCATTCATCGCGACATAAAACCAAACAATATTATGATTTCTCGCGTATCAGGCGACGATACCGTTGTTAAGGTGCTCGACTTTGGCATTAGTAAACCACTTAGCGAAGATGACTTAAAACACACCCGGCTCGGAACCGTGATGGGAACCGCAGGTTATTTGTCACCTGAGCAAATAGAAGGCAGAAGGGATATAGACCTGAGAGCCGATATATATGCGCTGGGCGCAATCTTATATTTTTGTTTAACGGGCACGAAACCTTATAAGGGTGCCAGCGCCGAAATCATTATGAGCAAGCAGCTCAGAGACGGGCCAGCCCCACTTAAGCAGCATACGAATGTGGAACCTGCTAGTCTGCCCTTGCAAGCTATCATCGACAAAGCGATGCATTTGGATCGAGAGCAACGATACCCCAACGCAAAAGCGATGTGGGAGGACATTCAGAAAACCGTATTCTCACATATCTCAACTGGGGAGGAACAAGGCTCCACAAGCATTGATATACCTTCGGGGGATGTTACACGTTATCAATATTCATTCTTGGGTCAAGCCAGTGAAGGCATAAATTTTCAGTCCGCAGTCGATCAAGTATCTACTGATTTGAAATTTAGCGACAAAAGTAAGAAAGTACTTTTAAGTGGCAAACGCGTCATTGTCCAAAAAGATATTAGCAAGGCCAAGGTCAAACGAATTGAATCTAGCTTTGTTAAGGCTGGCTTGCTTGGCAAAATTGAAGAAATGCCCACTGCCACACGTATCGTGTCAAAGCATGAGAATACCAGCTCCGAAATATCAATGCCCTCTACACTTAAAATGCAGGCAATCAGTGCTGATGATATCGCTGGGTCACACCAGGCAAATACACTTGACCAAGAAGCTAGTGTGCATCAATCACCATCGTTCCAAACCAATCCAAGTGAACTTATTCTCAATAAATTGCGGGCAAGACGCACGAGAAAAAAACGCTTTATTGGCCTTGCGTCGCTGACTATCGTACTAACAGCACTTCTATCAGCGTGGTTCGTTAAGCCCCTGCACTATCAACTCCATGACCTCTGGGTTCATACTATTCAAGGAAAGCAAAATGCACGTGGTGTATACGACGACCGAATAGACGTGGGTATGAGCGCGGCCTTCAAAGGCGGCGCGAGAGAGTTAGGACGGTCGATGAAGATAGGTGTCGAAACCTATTTCAAATCGTTAAATGAGCAAGGGGGTATTCACGGGCGTAAGCTAACGTTGATCGCAAAGAATGACTCATACGAACCACAACAAGCCAAACAAAACTTAAACACATTTTTAGACCCCACGTCAGGCGTTCTCGCGATGTTGGGCAACGTCGGAACACCCACGGCGAAAGCAATATTACCCAAAGTATTGGAAAGCAACACAATCTTGTTCGGCACATTTTCTGGCGCATCCTTGCTTCGAAATAATCCGCCTGACCGCTATGTATTTAATTACCGCGCGAGCTACGCAGAAGAGACCGAAGCCATCGTTCGTTATTTCATAAATACTAAGGGAATTGACCCAGCCAAAATCGCTGTATTTCATCAAGACGACAGTTATGGCAGAGACGGACTTACTGGCGTAGAGCGTGCGCTATCAGATTACAATATCAAGCCCTATGAGATACAAAGTGCCGTGTACCAGAGAAACACGTCTCAAGTCTCTGAAGCAGTGGCAGAAATATCGCATGATATGAGTAGTGTAGAAGCTATTGTCATTGTCGGCACTTACTCAGCTAGCGCTGCGTTTACAAGAGAAATTAAAGACAAAGGATTCAAAGGAAATATTGCGAACGTTTCATTTGTAGGTGCTCGCGCATTATCCGAGCTTCTGCTTGAGCTAGGCACACACTATTCAGACAATATTCTAATTACACAGGTCGTACCGCTTTATGATTCCTACGCGACAGGTGTACTCAAATACCGTGATGACCTAGCGAAGTACTTTCCAAACGAAGAACCAAATTTTATCTCTCTAGAAGCATACATTTCGGCGACAATATTCTGTGAAGGCCTGATTCGCTCAGGCCGATATTTCACCGAGGAAGAGCTCGTCAATAAATTAGAGTCTATCGACGAACTTGACTTGGGAATTGGCTCAATGATTTCTTTTGCTGCATCTAACCATCAAGCGAGCCACCGTATTTGGGGAGTCACCATAGAAAAAGACGGCTCATTCTCTGACGTCTCGCTAGATTAATAATAACCAAGTTCATTCACCACTAAAGGCTACTCAAAAACAAAACTAAGGTTTAATCAATCAAACAGAGTCTTATCGTCATTGCTTACACAATGAATAAGCTTACCCATTATGTTGTTTAAAAATCATGCCCCACCAAGCGGCCCGACCATTCGCATCTGTGGCACGGCGGTAATCCTGTTCATACACACCATCGGCATTTTGGTCATAACGTTGATGTACTGCATTGCCCGAGTTGTCATACTCAGTGTGCCAAATTTGATCGACTTCACCGTCGCCGTCGAGGTCCTGATCCTGATAAATAGGGTCATACTCGCCCCATACCCAGGTTCGAATATCATCACCGCTGCCATCCCCGTCTTTGTCATCTGACTGATAAGTCAGCCTATTCTGACTGTCGATGTGTTTAATGAGAATTCTATCAATTGTGTCATCGGCGTTAGTATCGTATTCAATTCTATGCCCATTGTCGGTATAAATTGTACGTGTTCGGCTATCTACCGTTCCATCGCCATTAACATCCTGTTCATCTAAAATTCTATTATCACTGGCATCATACGCATAACGATATGTCCTATCGTAGAGCCCATCAGCACCTCCATTTGCTTGGAACAACAGGTTTCCTTGCGCATCATACTGCCACTCATTAAAAGAGTTGAAAGCACCATCATTGTTGCTATCGGTTTCTGACCTGATTTTATTACCGTATGTATCATATTCATTCTGGGTAGTTCTGTTCCACTCACCATCACCCTCATAATCATAGTAGGTATGTGTTTGGTTCAAACCTGATGCGTCGTAGTTATACTGATAATGGGTTTTTAGCACACCAGCCCCATCGAAGGTTTTCTGGCCAGTTTGTTTACCGACCTCATTGTAAGTAAATTCCATACGAAGTTCCGGTGTACCATCCCCGTTGGTATCACGCGTTTCTAAGGTCTTTTGGCTAGCGTCATACCATTCGTAGGTATAGATAAAGTTCC
>ENA-OSET01000270-OSET01000270.1-sediment-metagenome-genome-assembly--contig:-NODE-270-length-59077-cov-9.690847_pt1 | contig 59077 bp, 48 predicted proteins | sample MGYA00237882_ERZ534229 | MGnify/ENA primary metagenome ERZ534229 (study PRJEB26408, sample SAMN06266212) | sediment metagenome | isolation source: Hudson Canyon methane seep mesocosm | place: USA:Hudson...
CACCCTGTAAGCATATTTACTTACGGATTTTTGACAAACTTAATCCATAATTACATTAACAAACAACTTATGGGGTGGACTATGAATTTACAACTTACTGAAGCGACAAAGCCGGCACAAACGAATCAAGATGCTGAACAGGCATTTGTTAATTACTTAATTTGGTCTGTGGCTCATGATCAAGATCCGCATAACTTATATGATGACCCTATTGAAGTGTTTCGAGAAGAATTTCAACAGAAGGTTGCCTAACAAAGATCCATTAGGCAGGTTACTTTAAATAGTGTGACCTGCTTAGGTTCTACCTTATTTAGACTTGTATGGTCTTTAATTAACTTGATGGGTTGATTACAGCCGCTACAGAACCTAATAGCAGCTTAGCTACATCGATACCATTACTGTGATGGGGGATCGTATTACAAGTAATGATCTTTTCAACAGCGCTATTTCTTAAGGCATTATAATCCCGCTCAGAAAATACAGCGTGAACACCAATGCAAACAGGCGACCCGAATCCTTCTGCATTAAGTACTTTGGCTGTTTCTATCATTGTTCTTCCTGTAGAGATAATATCATCCACTAATACCGGGGTGTGATCTGTTAGGTCGCCAGCATGAGGTGTTGATATTTTTACATCTCTGTCACCTAAGCGCTCTTTTGTTAAAACCAGATAAGGGCAGTTAATAAGTTCTGCCGTGGCAGCAGCCCATTGTTCGCTTTCACTGTCTGGCCCGATGATGAGAGGCTTGTTGACGTTTTGTTTTATCCATTCAGCGATGGTGTTGTCAGCTTTAAGTACCAAGTTATCTACATTGTATATTTCTGAGAGTGATGCGTAGCGGTGAAGGTGTGGATCTATTGTGACAATTCTGTCGATAGCAGAGCTTAAAATCGAGGAAAATTGGGCTGATGTAATGCATTCTCCATCATGAAAGCGTTTATCTTGTCTCATGTAGGGAAGGTAGGGGCTTATGAGTGTGATGTGTTTTACGTTCAGGTCTTTTAATGCCTGACAGAGAAACAATAGGGGCAGAAATTTATCGTCTGGATGATGTAAGTTTGCCAGGATAATTACCTGACGTTGAGTACATTGAGAGCGCACTCTTACATAACTTTCTCCATCAGGAAAACGACGAATATCCACTTCACCTTTTTCAAATTGACCGCTATTGAGTAACTCCGTAAATAATGTTTTTGAGCCGTAAAAGAAATCAAAAAGTATAGGTTTCAAAGGCATTCTTCCTCAATTTGTACTGCGCCAGGGTGCTCATTCAGAAAATCAATCGCATACTGAAGTTCACCTGGTGCTTCTGAGTGGATAGTAAATATTGGGGTTTCTGGTTCTACTTTGTCGCCGAGTTTTACATGAAAATCGAGCCCAGCTGCCGGGGCGGCAGGGGCGCCCGCTAATTTGGCGAGCTTGGCAATGACTCGGTTGTTAATATAAGAAACAATACCTGATTTACCCGCACTTACACAGTGATAATGCTTTGCAGAGGGTGGCTTTTTTAGTCCTCCTTGTGCTTCACATATGGCTTGAAATTTCTTCCAGGCTTCACCGTTTTTAAGTTTATGCTCGGCCAGTCGTTTTCCTTCTCCTGGAGGTGCTGCTTTACCCATTTCCAAAATCTCACCGGCTATGGTTATAGCTCGTTCTCTTAAATCGGCAGGTCCACGATGGTGGTTTTTTAGTACCTGTAAAATATCTCTGGCTTCCAGTGCGGGGCCAATACCATTGCCTACTGGTTGCAGGCCATCAGAAAAGAGTGTTTTAACGTTAATACCTAGCGCACTACCTGTGTTTGTTAATTGCTTGGCGAGCTTTCTGCCGTAATTAAGGCTTCTTACTTTTGCGGTTACACCTACGGGAATATCAATTAAAACATCCGTAGAGCCCGCAGCAATTTTTTTGGAAATAACGGAAGCAACCAATTGGCCTTCGCTATCTAAATCCAGTGCTTTTTCAACGCGTATAAGAATGTCATCGGCGGGGCTTAAACTTACTGCGCCCCCCCAAGCAATGCATCCACCTTCTTTTTCAACCACAGATCTAATTTGCTTAAGGCTTAAGGTTACTGGGGTTAAGGTCTCCATTGTATCTGCTGTTCCTGCTGGTGATGTAATAGCGCGGGAAGAAGTTTTGGGCATAATAAGACCAGATGCAGCAACGATGGCCACCACAATAGGGGTGGTTCTGTTACCGGGAAGGCCGCCCACGCAATGCTTATCCATTACCTGTAATGAGCCCCAATCTAGCTTTCTGCCGCAGGCGACCATTGCATCCGTAAGTGAGATGATCTCTTTAGTGGTTAGATGGCTATCTGCGCAGGCAGTAACGAAGGAAGCGAGTTGAATGTCAGAATAGGCACCTTTGGTAATATCTGTAATGATTTCTGAAGCACTTTGATCGGTAAATGGCGTACCATAGATTTTACCGCGCACGCTACTCATGGAATCAGCGGGCTTTGCGTGTTTAAAATGCGCCTTCTCACCTTCAGATGCGTTTAAAAGGAGCCATGCAGACTCTGATAGCCCAACTTCCTGATGGGATAGGATTTCACTCGTTACCATATTCACCGTAGCAATAATGCTATGGGTTTCTGTGCTTACGCGTACGCGAGACTGAGCGCCAAATCCTTCTGCTCTGCACACGTAACAGTCTTGACGCATATAAATGACGGGTTCTTGATGGGTATCGATTCCCATTCGGTGAAGATGTAGAAAATTAATAGCACCTTGCTTATTAAATTGGGTCATTTCAAAGCCTTTAGTTTCTTATCCTTTAATCTTATTCCAATAATTATCAACTGTCTTGTGTAAGGTCAACTGTAGATAGCTGCCCGACACTTATCTTCTGTACTAATATTAGGAGTGACAAGTGAAAAGGAGGTAGGGGCTTATGAAAATAAAATTTTTAGGTGGTGCTGGCACGGTAACAGGGTCAAAGTATTTAATATCTCATGATAATCAGCGAGTATTGGTTGATTGCGGGCTTTATCAGGGGGTTAAGAAACTTCGGTTACGCAACTGGAAGTCGTTTCCTGTTGACCCTAAAACCATCAATGCGGTAGTACTTACGCATGCTCATATTGACCATAGCGGCTACATTCCAGCGTTACGAAAAAGAGGTTTTAAAGGGCCTGTTTATTGTACTCGTGGCACTTATGACTTATGTCGAATACTACTGCCAGATTCTGGTTTCTTGCAGGAAGAAGATGCCCGGTATGCCAATAAAAAGAAATATTCGCGCCACAGCCCTGCAATGCCGTTATACACAGAAAAAGATGCAATTGAATCGCTTAAGCTTTTTAAACCTATTCACTATCATGAGCGCGTAGAAGTAGCGAATAAGGTTTTTGCAACCTTCACACCGGTCGGTCATATTTTGGGTTCTTCTGCCATCCATTTAAATGTAGGAGGTAAGACGATTACATTTAGTGGGGATGTTGGCCGGAAAGATGATTTAGTGATGCGCTCGCCTGAACCTCTGAAAAATACAGATTATTTAGTTGTTGAGTCAACTTATGGCAACCGAAAACATGACCTCACAGATCCTTTTGAGTTCTTTAAAAATATCGTTAACAAAACCATGGAAAGGGGAGGGATTGTTCTTTTTCCATCGTTTGCAGTGGGTCGTACACAAACCATTCTCTATATTCTTCAATTACTAAAAGAACGTAACGAAATACCTGATGTCCCTGTTTTCTTAAACAGTCCAATGGCCATTACCGCGACCGAAATTTATTGCAGGCATAATAAGGAGCATCGTTTATCAGCAGAAGAGTGTTCAAAAATTGATAAAGACACTCATTTTGTAAGAACACCAGAAGAGTCTATTGAGTTAAATAAACGAAAATACCCCTCAGTCATCATCTCTGCGAGTGGAATGGCAAGCGGTGGGCGAGTGCTTCATCACTTAAAAACGTTACTACCTAACTATAGAAATAGTATTGTGTTTGTTGGATTTCAAGCGCCAGGAACACGAGGTGATGCGATGGTTCATGGAGCAGAACAAGTAAAAATTCACGGTGCTTATCACCCTGTTAAAGCGGATATTTTTAATCTGGACAGTTTATCTGCCCATGGTGATTATGAAGAGCTTTTAGAATGGCTTGAGCAGTCTGATATTACACCCACTAAAACCTTTGTTACTCACGGAGAGGCAACAGCATCAGATAGCATGCGTTTAAAGCTGGAAGAAAAATTTGGCTGGAAAGTTGAAGTACCGGATTTGGATGAAGAGTTTGATTTGTAATTATTTGGCGATCCTGTGAGGTTTTACATGGGTCACCAAATAACTAAACTTCTTGTAACTATCTACTTAACCGTAAGTAAATGTGCATTTTTAGCCACTGTCTTTTCACCAATACCAGAAACACTAGATAAATCCTGAATATTAGGGAAAACACCATAAGCTTCACGGTAATCAACAATCGCCTGTGCTTTTTTAAGGCCGATGCCTTTAATTGAGCTAGCAAGTATATGGGCGCTTGCGGTATTAATGTTGATTTTTCCTGTTTCTACAGAAATCGCGCGAGTCTCAGTGTTGGAGTCAGTTGCCGCGAAAGCATGATTAACAGGTAAGAACGAGAGGGTAAATGTTGCGAGCAGTGCAAATAAAGAAAGTAATTTATGAATACGCATTTGAATTCCATTTTAAAGCGATTGAAAGATAAGCTGAGTAAGAGGTCTGGCCTCATAAACGTGCTAATAAAATGGATGAATAAGGTCTGAATTGTAGGGAGAAGAAAACATTAAGCCGGAGCCCACTATCCTTGTGCACCCTCCATGGCTTAATGCGTCACCGAAATCCTTTCAGTGTTTAACTTCCTTGTTCCTATCCTTAGGGACATTATTGCATCCATGCAGGGGCGCATTGTACAGACTAAAAATTATAAATATGTAGGATATTGACCATTTGTTTTGTGCGATATCTCTTACATTTTGGTGACGCATTGTCAGTTTTAAACTTCGACAGACTCGTGGTAATCTAAGGGGCGATTAAGTAATCAAGGAAGATATTTCTATGGAAATACAACACCACGGAGCGGTGAACGGTGTAACTGGCTCCTGCCATGAACTAAAAGTTAATGAACACTTTGGCATACTAATCGATTGTGGGTTATTTCAAGGTGCGGAGGCATCGGGGAAGGGGGCTAACGAAAGTAAGCTGGAAATTGATTTCCCTATTGAACATATAAAAGCCCTTGTTGTTACTCATGTTCATATCGACCATGTAGGACGAATTCCTTATTTGCTTGTCGCTGGTTTTGATGGCCCAATTTACTGCTCTGAACCTAGCGCGGCACTTCTTCCTCTGGTATTGGAGGATGCTGTTAAAATAGGCTTTACAAGAAATCGTCAATTGGTCGAGCGCTTTTTAAAGGTTTTGAAAACAAAAATCATAGCTCTGCCATACAGTAAATGGCACTTCGTCTCGCCAAACCTAGATATCAAACTTAAACCTGCAGGTCATATTCTGGGTTCAGCCTATGTGGAGTGCAAGGTTAAATCAGAAACAGCCAGCACAAAGGTTATTTTCTCAGGCGATCTAGGCGCGCCATACTCCCCGTTATTATCAGCACCCAAAGCGCCTTATGGTTGTGATGTCTTGGTGATCGAAAGTACCTATGGTGATAAAGAGCATGAGAATCGAAAAGTTCGCAGGAAAAATCTACAGGCCATAATTGAAAAGGCTGTACTAGATAAAGGTGTAATATTAATCCCCGCGTTTAGTATTGGAAGAACACAAGAGCTGCTGTATGAATTAGAGAGCCTAATCTTTGAAAACAGAGACCGCCAAAATAAAACATTACCGTGGGATGATATAGAAATCGTTATAGACTCTCCTTTAGCGGCTAAATTCACCAAAGTCTACCGTGAGCTAGAGCCTTATTGGGATAACGAGGCACAGAGGCGAGTAAAGTCAGGCAGGCATCCACTCTCATTTGATCAGCTAACAACTATTGACGACCACCAAACTCATGTAAATACCGTTTCTTATCTTAAGAAAACAGCAAGGCCCACAATCGTCATTGCAGCCAGTGGTATGTGTGCAGGAGGGCGAATTCTAAATTATCTAAAGGCTTTGTTGGGTGATAAACGAACTGATATTTTATTTGTAGGTTATCAAGCCAAGGGCACTCCGGGCCATGAAATCCAGAAATATGCTGAAAAAGGGGGTTACACAATAATTGATGGTAAAAAATACCCCATAAAAGCACAGATACACACCATCTCAGGTTATTCAGCTCATGCTGACCAGAAGAACCTGATCGACTTCGTGAAACGAATGAAAAATAAACCTCAGGAAATTCGTATAGTGCATGGTGATGATAAGGCTAAACAAGCGCTGAAACAGCGGTATAAAGCATTACTTGGAGGTGAGCTTCGAGTTGAAATTCCAGAATAGTTCTAAAATGTTCTGAAAGTAAGCGCCAAAATCATTACAATGCGACATAACATTTTATCAAAAGGCTGAATACAAGGTGGTAAGGTACGTGACAAAATATGAACAGGTTAAACAAGAACTCACCGCTAACCCAAAAGCATGGTTAATAACCGGCGTTGCAGGCTTTATTGGTTCTAATCTCTTAGAAACCTTGTTGCTAATGAATCAAAAGGTAGTCGGTCTAGATAATTTTGCCACCGGACATCAGCATAATCTGGATGAAGTAAAAGGCGAAGTATCAGAAGCGCAATGGAATAACTTCTCCTTTATAGAAGGCGACATCAGAAATCCTGAAGACTGCCAAAAAGCAGTTAACGGTGTTGATTATGTTTTACACCAAGCCGCTTTAGGTTCTGTTCCTCGCTCTATAAATGACCCTGCAACCACCAATGCCACCAATATTAGTGGCTATTTAAATATGCTAGTGGCTGCTCGTGATGAAAAAGTATCAAGCTTTACCTATGCAGCTTCAAGCTCAACCTATGGAGACCATCCAGCACTACCCAAGGTTGAAGAGAATATAGGTAATCCCTTATCGCCTTATGCCGTCACTAAATATGTAAACGAATTATATGCAGACGTTTTTTCCCGAACCTACGGATTTAACACTATAGGGCTACGCTACTTTAATGTATTCGGAAAACGACAAGACCCCGATGGAGCCTATGCCGCGGTTATACCAAAATGGACTGCATCAGCCATAAAGAAAGAAGAAATATTCATTAATGGTGATGGTGAAACTAGCAGAGATTTTTGCTTTATTGAAAATACAGTACAAATGAATATCTTGGCAGCAACAGCGGCTGAAGACGCTAAAAATGAAGTATACAACGTTGCAGTAGGCGATCGAACAACACTAAATACATTATTTAACTCAATAAAAACAGCGCTTAATGAAAATGGTGTGCCAGTGGATGCAGAGCCAACTTATAGAGACTTTAGGGCAGGGGATGTACGTCATTCACAGGCTGATATTGGCAAAGCCACTAAATTGCTGGGTTATGCGCCAACATTTAGAATTTTAGAAGGTATTCAGAAAGCCATGCCTTGGTATATTCAGTTTCTAGGCCATTAATGATGTGTGTGAGAGATCTCGCACATGTTTTGCAGAGATATCCTACATACCTTAAAGCGATACTTCCGTACCATTCACTTTGTCAGGGAGACAAGCACGAATAACGCAGGATGCGGACATGGAAGTAAACATGGATGGCCGGTTACCTAAGGAATGGTAAAGGAAGCTCTAAATAAGATAAGGCGCTGCAGGGAATGCAGCGCCTTTTTTTGTGTTATTATTGCGCTAATAATTGAATGAGCTCTGAAGGCATACTTAAAAAGGAAGTGGTAAAATGAAGGTCTTAATAACAGGTGTTGCAGGTTTTATAGGGGCAGCATTAGCCAAAGTTTTATTGCAGCGCGGCGATCAGGTTGTTGGAATTGATAACCTCAATGACTATTACGATGTAAATCTAAAATTATCCAGACTATCCTCAATTGAAGAAAATGAAAATTTCACATTTCTGAAACTTGATATCTCAGACCGAGAAGCACTGAAAAGCATATTTGAAAGTAATGACTTTGATGTTGTAGTTAATCTAGCCGCTCAGGCAGGCGTAAGATATTCAATAGAAAATCCTGCTGCCTATATAGACTCAAATCTAGTGGGTTTTGCTAATATACTAGAAGGCTGCAGGCAGCAAAAAGTCGCTAATTTAGTGTATGCATCTTCAAGCTCTGTGTATGGCGCCAATAAAGAATACCCATTCAATGAAGATCACCCGGTTAACCACCCCGTGTCTTTATATGCAGCCACTAAAAAGTCTAATGAGCTAATGGCTCACTCTTACTCCAGTTTGTACGATATGTCAGTGACTGGCTTAAGGTTCTTTACTGTCTATGGCCCTGGTGGACGCCCAGATATGGCTCCCTTTCTTTTTACAGAAAAAATACTTCGTGGTGAAGAAATAGATGTCTTCAATAATGGTGAAATGTTTAGAGACTTCACCTATATAGATGACATTGTCAGCGGAATCATGGATGTAGTTGATAGGCCCGCTCAAAAGAATAAAAACTGGGATCCAGTTAATCCTCAGGCTTCAAGTAGTTATTGTGCGTACCAAATTTTAAATATTGGCAATGACAAGCCTACTAAACTGATGGATTTTATTGGTGCTATTGAGAAAGCATCGGGTAAGACTGCAAAAATTAAATTTAAGCCTATGCAGCCTGGAGATGTAGTTGGGACTGCGGCTAGCATAAGCAAACTAAACGCTATTAACGGTTTTGAGCCAAAAACGGACATAAATGTTGGTATACAGAACTTTGTTAACTGGTTTCGGGGGTATTATAAGGTTTAATGAAAGAGAGTTGACTAGTAAGCTCGAAAGGTTAAGGTCAATAGCTTAACCTTTACATAGTTTGGTGCTTTGATATTAGCTAGCGCACCAAACCATTTGCTCAGAAAGCACTACTCTCCTACAATACCCGCAATTATTGAACAAATATTAAATATTCTACAAAGTGAGTCTTTAAATGAAGTTTTTGGTTACAGGTGGTGCGGGGTTTATCGGTTCAGCGGTTGTTAGGTATTTAATCAATAAAACAGATCATGAAGTTGTTAATGTCGATAAGCTCACATACGCAGGTAACCTTGAAAGCCTAAAAGAAATCGACCATTCTGATCGTTATGCTTTTGAGCAGGCCGATATCTGTAATAGTCAGGCGATGGCGATCATTTTTGAAAAGCATCAGCCGGATTACATTATGCACTTGGCGGCAGAGTCGCATGTAGATCGTTCTATTGATGGCCCGGCCGCATTTATTGAAACTAATATCGTCGGGACCTATAACATGCTAGAGGTAGTCCGAGCCTACTGGAATAAGCTTGAAGGCGATAAGAAAGAGCGTTTTAAATTCCACCATATTTCAACAGATGAAGTTTATGGCACCTTGGGTGCTGAAGGCCTGTTTACAGAAGAAAATCGCTATGAACCAAATTCTCCCTATTCAGCCTCCAAAGCCTCATCAGATCACTTAGTAAGAGCATGGCAAGAAACTTATGGTTTACCTACCGTTATCACCAACTGCTCAAATAACTATGGCCCATATCACTTTCCAGAAAAACTAATTCCATTAGTAATACTTAATGCCTTAGCCGGAAAACCCCTACCTATTTATGGAAAAGGTGATCAAATACGTGATTGGTTATATGTGGAAGATCATGCCCAGGCACTGGTAAAAGTAGTAACTGAGGGTAAGCTTGGTGAAACTTATAATATAGGTGGTCATAACGAAAAACAGAATATTGATGTTGTTAAAACACTCTGTGCACTGCTCGAAGAGTTAGCACCAACCAATCGTCATTCCCGTGCAGGTGGGGATCCAAAAGGTTTTGAAGGCTTAATTGCATACGTTGCTGACCGCCCGGGTCATGATGTTCGTTATGCCATAGACGCCTCAAAAATAGAAAGAGAATTAGGTTGGACGCCAGAAGAAACATTCGAAACCGGAATGCGTAAAACAGTACAATGGTATCTAGATAATAAAGAATGGTGGGAGCATGTGTTAGATGGCTCATATCAAGGTGAACGACTGGGCTTAGGAAAATAAGCATGAAAGGAATAATATTAGCCGGTGGTTCTGGCACTCGCTTACACCCCATAACACGTGGCGTATCCAAGCAGCTTTTGCCTATATTCGACAAGCCAATGATTTATTACCCCATCTCAGTGCTAATGCTGGCGGGTATTCGTGAAATTCTAATTATATCTACACCTGATGATCTGCCATTCTTTGAAAAGATGTTAGGTGACGGTAGTAATTTTGGAGTTGAATTCAGCTATGCAGAGCAGCCCTCTCCAGATGGGTTAGCTCAGGCATTTATTATCGGTGAAGAGTTTATAGGTGGTAACAATGTTTGTTTAGTGCTTGGCGATAACATCTTCTACGGAGAGCACTTCTCTCAAAAGCTAAAAGCAGCAGTGAGTAAAGAAACAGGCGCAACAGTGTTTGGCTATAGAGTAAGTGACCCAGAACGCTTCGGTGTGGTTGAATTCGATGAAAATGGCAAAGCGATTTCTATCGAAGAAAAGCCAGAAAATCCAAAGTCTCATCATGCGGTAACCGGCCTTTATTTTTACGATAATGATGTTGTGGAAATAGCCAAAAATGTTAAACCATCTGAGCGGGGAGAACTAGAAATAACCTCTGTAAACAATGCCTATTTGGAACGAGGTGATTTAAGTGTAACTCAGTTAGGGAGAGGTTTTGCTTGGCTTGATACTGGAACGCATGACAGTCTATTAGACGCTGCACATTTCGTTCAAACTATCGAGGCGCGCCAGGGCCTTAAGGTTGCTTGCCTGGAAGAGATTGGCTACCACAATGGCTGGTTAACTACAGAGCAGTTACAAGCTCAAGCAGAGTCCCTTTCCAAAACAGGGTATGGCCAATACTTATTAAATGTTGTTAAAGAGACCCCTCAAGCATGAATGTAACAAAAACTAAGCTAGAAGGTTGCGTAATTATTGAGCCAAAAGTATTTGGTGATCATAGAGGGTTCTTCAAAGAGACTTTTCAGGCCGAACGCTATAAAGAGGCTGGGTTAGAGCTTCCTTTTGTGCAGGACAACCACTCTCGCTCAACTCAAGGGGTGTTAAGAGGCCTGCATTTTCAAAAAACAAAACCTCAAGGCAAGTTGGTTAGTTGCTCTGCAGGTGAAGTGTTTGATGTCGCGGTGGATTTAAGGTCGGGCTCACCGACCTACGGTCAATGGGAGGGGGTGATTCTCTCAGGAGATAATCACAAACAGTTTTATGTGCCCCCAGGTTTTGCTCATGGCTTTGTGGTTTTGAGTGATACCGCTGATTTCCAATATAAGTGTACTGACTACTATGACCCTAGTGATGAAGGTGGCATTATCTGGAATGACCCAGATGTAGGCATCGAATGGCCATTAGGCGATATTGAACCAAAGCTATCTGAAAAAGATATGGTACTTCCTCAATTGAAAAATTTAGGTTAGAGCTAGAAAATTACCCCATGAAAATTATAATTACAGGCGCAAAAGGCCAGGTCGGAACGGATTTGGTTTTAGAAGCAAAAAAACGTGGCCATGAAATCTACGGGTTTACGTCCTCAGAGCTAGATATCACCAGCAAACAATTAGTCGATGCAAGCGTAGCTAAAATAAATCCCGATGTCGTTATTAATGCTGCCGCCTATACTGCTGTCGATAAAGCCGAAACTGAAAAAAATAAAGCTTACGCCGTAAACGAAACAGGTGTAAAGAATTTAGCCGAAATCTGCAAAACGCTAGATATTCCGCTGCTCCACATATCAACAGATTACGTGTTTGATGGTAATAAAAAAGAGTCTTATACCGAGACCGATACACCATACCCTACCAGCGTATATGGCGCTTCAAAGTTAGCAGGTGAAATAGCGCTTCAAAATACATGGCAGAAGCATATTATTTTGCGTGTTAGTTGGGTATTTGGTGAGTACGGCAATAACTTTGTAAAAACAATGCTTCGTCTTGCAAAAGATAGAGATGAATTATCCGTTGTTAACGACCAGTTCGGAGCACCTACCTCTGCAAAGGCTATTGCTGAAAGCTTGTTAGATATTGCAAGTAATACCAATTTTGGAAAGCAGGATTTTCCTTGGGGGCTTTATCACTTCCAAAGTGAGCCTGGTGTTACTTGGTCTGAGTTTGCCAAAGAAATATTTAGCCAGGCAAAAGAAAATGGAATTCTAGATAAAAAAATGATTGTTAACCCCATAGGGAGTGATCAATTTCCAACGCCTGTAACAAGACCACTTAACTCGAAATTAGATGGGTGTAAGATTAAAAAAAATCTGAATGTACAGTTATCTGAGTGGCGTGTGGCTTATTTAAAAGAATGTTTGATAAGCAATTATAATAAATTGCTAGATTGATGAGGCGTTTTTTGTATAAGAATAAAGAATGCTACAACAGTGTAGCGTGTTGAGTTACAGTTCCTTATTTCTATCTTTACAATGGCCAGCTAATAACATAACTTACGCAGCCAATTAAATACGAATCTACTCTATAAACTGAACAAAGGTAATGTCTGACAATAATCTCACTTGGCATAAAGCCTGATCACCAAAAAAGACAAAAGCCTTGTTTAATTTGGTTTACCGGGTTGAGCTGTTCAGGTAAATCAACAATAGCAAATGCCTTAAACAAGAACTCTTTAAATGAGAGTGCCATACTTACTGGATGGTGATAATGATAGTCATGGACTCAGTAAAGACCTTGTCTTTACTAATGAAGATCGAGTAGAGAGTATTTATAGGGCTTTGGGAATGGCCAGATTGTTTGCTGAAGCGGATTTAATTGTAGTTTTTGCTTTTATCTGACCCTTCTGCGCAGAAAGACAATTGTTTGAAGTGCTTTTTGAAGAGCCCGCTAAGCCTAATATAAATATAGATACAAGTCGGACCTCTATTGAACAGTGCGTAGATTAATTAGTTATATGGAAACCAATAACTACATTACGAAAAGTTAGCGACCTAGTACTGCTTCAACTATGTAGGAAACTATGTTAGTAAAAGTTATGTTGTTTAGAATTAAACAGTAATGGCATGGAATATAAAGAAAAATCATGAAGGTATTAACAGTATTTGGTACTCGCCCTGAAGCGATTAAAATGGCGCCTTTGGTTCATGCTCTAAATGCAGATTCACGTTTCGATGCGAAAGTTTGCGTTACTGCACAGCATAGAGAAATGTTGGATCAAGTATTGGAACTATTCGAAATTGTTCCTGACTACGATTTAAATATAATGAAGCCAGGGCAAGATCTTACTGATGTTACTACTTCAATCTTACAGGGCTTAAAACCTATCCTTTTTGAATATCAGCCAGATTACGTTTTAGTTCACGGAGATACTGCTACGACGCTTGCTACAACGTTAGCTGCTTATTACCAGCAAATAATGGTGGGGCATGTAGAAGCAGGGTTGCGAACCAATAATATCTATTCGCCATGGCCTGAAGAAGGTAATCGTAAGCTCACGGGGGCTTTAGCTAATTTTCATTTTGCACCCACTGTAACATCAAAAAATAACCTTCTACGAGAAAGTATCGAAGAAAACAAGATTGTAGTGACTGGTAATACAGTTATCGACGCCTTGTTCGAAGTTACAGAAAAGCTGGAAAAGGATAAAGAATTAAGTGCTAGCTTAGCTGCGAACTTTCCCTTCTTGAGGCTTGATATGCGTATTATTTTGGTGACAGGGCATAGAAGAGAAAGCTTTGGTGGTGGTTTTGAGCGTATTTGCGAAGCGCTGGCAATTATTGCTAAGAAATATTCAGATGTACAAATTATATACCCTGTTCACCTCAACCCTAATGTGAGAGAACCAGTTAATCGCATACTTAAAGGAATAAATAACATCCATTTGGTAGAGCCCCTTGATTACCTTCCCTTTGTTTATCTAATGAATAGAGCACATATAATTCTGACGGATTCAGGAGGGATTCAAGAAGAAGCGCCCTCGTTGGGTAAGCCAGTACTTGTTATGCGTGATACCACAGAGCGACCTGAGGCTGTCGATGCGGGTACGGTGAAATTAGTCGGGACAAAGGTTGATAAAATAGTAACTGGGTTAACAGTATTGTTATCCGACCAAGATGCCTATAAACAGATGAGTGTTGCTCACAACCCTTACGGTGATGGTAAGGCCTGTCAACGAATTATATCTTCGCTTGTCGCTTTAAATTAGTTTAGGAATAGAAAATGTCATTTAATACCGTTTCAGTTGTAGGTCTTGGTTATATTGGTTTACCAACGGCAGCCATGTTTGCGTCGCGAAGAATAAAAGTAATTGGTGTAGATGTAAATGAACACGCTGTAGATACGATCAACCGAGGTGAAATACATATTGTTGAGCCTGAGCTTGATATTCTGGTTCATGCCGCTGTAACAGAAGGCTACTTACGGGCAACACTGACGCCAGAACCAGCAGATGCCTTTCTTATAGCAGTGCCGACCCCTTTTAAAGGTGACAATGAGCCTGATCTTAGCTATATAAAGGCGGCTACTGAAGCTATTGCGCCTGTTTTAGAAAAAGGCAATTTAGTTGTTTTGGAGTCTACTTCGCCTGTAGGTGCTACCGAAAAAGTAGCTGAGTGGCTTGCAAAATTTCGTCCAGATTTGTCATTTCCTCAGCAAAACGGTGAAACAGCAGACATCAATGTTGCACACTGTCCTGAGCGAGTTTTACCTGGTCATGTTGTTCGCGAATTAGTTGAAAATGATCGAGTTATTGGAGGAATGAGTAAACGTTGTTCTGACAGAAGTGTTGAGCTCTACAAAATGTTCGTTGAAGGTGAGTGTATTATTACTAATGCCCGAACAGCTGAGATGGCTAAGCTGACAGAAAATGCGTATCGTGATGTTAATATTGCGTTTGCGAATGAACTTTCAATAATTAGCGACAAACTTGATATAAACGTATGGGAGTTGATTCGACTTTCCAATCACCATCCTCGTGTAAATATCTTGCAGCCTGGGCCGGGAGTAGGAGGTCATTGTATTGCTGTTGACCCTTGGTTTATTGTTAGTAAAACGCCTAAGGAAGCACGTTTGATTCATGCTGCGCGAGAAGTAAATGACAGTAAACCAGCAGTTGTTATCGAATCAATAGTTAAGAAAGCAAATGAACTGAAAACGAATAAGGTTATTTGCCTTGGCATAGCATTCAAGCCAGACATTGATGATTTGCGTGAAAGCCCTTCTTGTAAAATTGTTACAGAGTTACTAGATAGAGGGTTTGATGTAGGTATAGTTGAGCCCAATATAGATGAGCTTTCTCTGGACCTTAAAAGAAAAGGGGCGAGCTTAATGGTCTTGGGCGATGTCTTGACTTTGAATGACTCTGAATATATTGGAGCTATTCTTGTTGCACATAAGGAATTTAGAGGTAATGACGCACTAAAGAAAGCAAATAAGATAGATTTTTGTGGCGCTTTGGAGGCAATTCGATAATTGACCATATCAAGGGGGGGCTGATTGTAACTGTATGGAATAGTACTTTTAGATCAGCGCTGACTTGCTTTCTCGTTTGGTTGGATTTTTGATAAACAACAAGATACTGTTTTCTTGTACCCTTTCAGTAAATAGTTTGAGTGATAAACGTATGGATTGTGGAATTATTTTATTGTGATGACGGCTTCAACTATTTATAAAACAAAAAACGAGTATCTTTTTGACGCCCTGCTGCGAAAATATCATGTATTGATGGTGGGCGGGATAATATTTCTGGGTTTACTTATTCGGGTGCTGTTGCTGCAGCCGCCGGTTAACTCAGATGATATTCAGTATTTCCATTTTGCCAATTCAATTTTTTTAGGTGACAGCTATGCTAACCATATTAGTTTTCGTATGGTTATCACTCAAATTATCGCATTTTTCCAACTGTTGGGGGGGTATGGGTTAGCCTCATTTTATTCTGTTGTTTTTTTTGGGGCACTACTAAATGCCTTGTCTATTTATACTTTTGCGCGAATTCTTTCTGGTTTAAATTGCGCATTAATATCGCTTATCCTTTGGGCCTGCAGTTATACCTTTATTGAGGTGGATACCCGCATACTACCCGATAATCTAGGTACTTCATTTTCACTTTTAGGGTTGTCGTTAGTTGTTTATGGTATTAAAACTATTCGAAATATGGATGTTTCATATCAGCCCACAGTCAAGATTATTATGTTGTTTTTTTTCGGCGGTTTTCTTACCTGGATGGCTTGGAGTACAAGGGCGACATTTGCTGTCGCCGGTGTGGCAGGAGCTCTAGTAATTTTACTATATACAAGAAATCCCAGATGGCTTGTATGTTTCACTTTGGGTGGGTTACTTGGGTTGGGGGTTGAGTTCTTATACTTGGATAATTTCTTTGATGACCCTCTAATTAGGTTCAAGACTCTTTTAGGTTACGGTCAAGGGGTGTCTGGAAGCAAGATATTTCAGGGTTATACAGTAGGAGATATGCTTTATCGTTATCCTAGATTAATTGAAGGGATACATGGGGAATTGATTGTTACGTACCTGGGTTTGCTCGGCCTGCTATTTTGGGTCGTAAAACTCAAGGAAGGTTACAATGGAGCAAAGTTAATTGCTTTCTGTTTTCTAGCGTTCCCTGTTCTATTTGCATTAGCGAGTGTAGACCCCCTTATTCCATTTATGAGGGAGAAACTTCGATACAGTGCGGTATTTTTTCCTTTTATCTGCGTAGCGGCGTCTGATGCAGTTGTTAGCATTTTTCGGTTAGTTACTCTACACGTTAAGTATACGTATTTTAGAGGGGGGTTAATACTACTGACTTTAGGGGCTATTTTTTATGTGTCATACGCAAATATCATACAAGCCTCAGGCAAAAGTACGCTGATAAAAAATGGGAATACCTCTTTGTTCGAGGTGGCAAAAGTAATTAAGAGTGATCAGCAAATTGACGATGTTGAAAAAACACTGTGTTTAGACGCTCGAACAACAAGAGTAATGGCTTTACTGCTACCTAGGGAAGAGCAGTGGCATTATTGCAAGCTAGAGTGGCGAGAGAATGTCTTAGATAATTCATACTTGGTTTTAAATTGGCGGCGTTTGAACGCAAATCTTCGGTATGGTCACAGAACAGGTGCAATTACTAAAGAACACATGTTTGATATTGAAAAATACCCTCTTTTACTAAGGCATAGAAATGGCCCGTACTTCACTGATGTGTTTAAAGTGAGTGAAAAGGAGTTGTCGCGCTCGTCAATAAACGGTGAACGGGGGGGGGATTATCGTTGGCGAGTGCTAAATTCCCATTCAGAAATAATTGATGAAGTTATAGTTGGAGATAGTATTGACCTGAAAACAGGCGATCAGCTAGTTTATGAAGGGAGTACATCTACGGTGGAAAATTCCGAGTTATTGGGGAGGCAAATTCTAGAGGTCGTATTTACAGGAAAGAGTCCGCAGGGAAGTTTGGTACAGGGTGAGCTATATTTGTGGCCCCAAGAAAATAGCAGGCCTCTAAATCAATACATGGGTAGAGTCCATTTGGATAAAATTAGTAGCTCAGTGGCACTATGGACATATTTACCTAGTGAAAAATATGCGAACTTTAAAATTAAGTTAACTAACTTAGGTAAACAGAGCGAGTTGGGGCAAAATGTAGAGATAAGGTTACTATCATTGGTGCCTGGTGAGAAAACAGAGCAATTTGGCGGGGCTTGGTGATACAGTGCTAGAGCTTAGTTTTTTTGGGAAAAATAAGGCATGGTTGATACCCCTGTTAATTGTGCTAGTTGGCTTGGTATTACGTCTTATTTTTCTACAGCCGCCGGTAAATTCCGATGACGTACAGTACTTTATAACTGCAAATACACACCTGCAACCAAGTGTTGAGGAGCAGGTTAACCTTAGTCAATTAGATTCCGTAGTTGAGGCATATGTAAACCATTCAGAGCTTCGGCTGACATTGAATGTATTGCCCTTACTCTTCCAGTCTATATTTGGATATAGTGTAATTGCTTACTATTTGGTTGTATTTTTAGGCGCATTAATTACAGCTACAGGAATTTATTCTTTTTCTCGGGTTGTATCTGGTCGTTTAAGTGCAAATATTGCCTTACTGTTATGGGCTGGAAGTTATGTTTTTCTTCAGGTTGATACGAGGTTTACTCCAGATAACATCGGTGTCGGCTTTTCGTTAATAGGGTTGGCGTGGATTATGTTAGCCCTTAAGATAAATGAAAATTCTGCTTATTCGAATCGTAGGCGAAAGATTGTACCGTGGTGCTTAGTAGTTGGTGGTGTCACAGTATGGCTGGCCTGGTCTACAAGAGCTACCTTTGCACCGGTAGGACTTGTAGGTGCCTTGGCTATTTATTTATATAGTCGAAACATGAGGATGCTTGCCTTATACCTTGGCGGTGGACTTCTTGGGTTAACAATCGAGTCAATTGTATATTTATATAAATATGGTAACCCGTTTGTTAGGTTGGAGCTTTTATTAGGCTATGGGGACTCCATCGCAGGGGCAGAAGTATTTCAGGGATATACTGTTGAAAGAATGCTTGATAGATACCCTCGCTTGTTTTCTGGTGCCCTCGGAGAGCAGTTTATTTTAACTGTTGGCATTATGGGTGTTGGTATGTGGTTGTTAAGGCCTTGTGAGAGGTTTAACTTCATTAAGTTAGCGGCCTTCTTTTTAATTTCCTTTCCTATACTCTTTGCGTTAGCAAGCATAGATCCGTTGCTACCCTTTATGCGTGAGAAACTAAGATATAGCGCAGTTTTTGTACCGTTTTTATATTTAGCCGCTGCAGATTTAGTTGTGCAAAGTGTTAATGTGCTAACAAAGAACGCTGTCATAAAAAAGTTCAAGTTTAGTCGTATTACATTAATAATGATTATAGTGTTACTACCTGTGTGTTTTAATATTTTTCAGGTATCAGAAAGTTCAAAGTTATTTATGAACGGAAATAATGCGTTGTTTCGTGTAGCTTCGATTATTGAGAAGGACCAATTAGAGACTGGTAGCGATAAACGAGTGTGTGTTGACTTCAGAACTCTCAGGGTTACTTCCTTATTGCTTTCTCCGGATGAGGGCTGGGAGGCATGTGAGTTTGAGACCATGGATGACGAGTCAAAAGCAGCATATATTATTTTGAACTGGCGGCGCCTAAATGCGAATGTAAAGCATGGGTATGTGCATGGCCCTATAATATTTAGCCATTACGATGACATTACAAAATATTCTTTACTCATGCGGCATCGGCGTGGCGCATATATAACAGATGTTTTTAAGTGGCATGGAAAGGAAGTTGAAAGAAAAACAGTCATGCTCAAAAAAGAAAAATATACTCAATGGGTTGAACTCGACCCTGAGTCGAAGGAGACAAAGTTATTAGATACATCCTCGGGGTTGAAAATTGAGCCTGGGATAATGGTGAGCACAGGAGTCGATGCACCATGGAGGTATGAGGGGGAGCTTGAATTACAAGGCAAACGATTGTTCAAGATTAGTGTTGATGCAAACTCTGAGAAAGATAAAAAAGTGCCAATAATGGCATATTTATATCTGTGGTCGAATGATAGTAAAAAGCCCTTCAAGCAATATATGGGAAGAGCTTATGTTGATGAAAAAGAAAGAAAGTTTGTTTTTTGGACCTATTTGCCTGCAGACACATACAAAAGCTATAAGGTGGCATTCAAAAATAGTGGAAAGTATGCGATAAACACAGAAAATATAGAGTTTCGGTTATTAAATATACTCCAAAGTGACGTTATCAAAGAGGTGGGGGCCTGGTAGGCTCGGCAGTTTTGTAAATTAATTATTGATTATTTAGAGAATAAAAACATGACAACTAACACGCCTGAATTAGTCGGTATCGACGATGTAGGAATTACTGATCTCGCTATTATCGTTCCTGCTTATAATGAAGGGACCACAATTGCTGAAACCGTTTTAGCGCTTAAAAGTATAAAGTCGAAGCTGTTGGAGTCTGGGATCAGGCAAACAATATATGTGGTTGACGACGGTTCGAAAGATGAAACAGCGGAAGAGGCAGTTAGTGCTGGTGTCGATAAACTGGTAACGCATAAGCTTAATAAAGGCTTGGGTGCCGCTGTTCGATCAGGTCTGGAAGCCGCGCATAATGACGGAGCAGATATTTGTGTGAAATTTGATGCGGACTTACAGCACGACCCTTTTGACATTTTGAGACTCATTGAGCCCTTGATTAATGATGATGCCGATATCGTTTATGGTCATCGTTTCAATGGTATTGAGTATAAAATGCCTTTTATCCGACGAGCCGGGAATATTGTTTTTTCAAGGCTGATGAAATTTTTAACAGGTTGGCCTCTTAAAGATAGTCAGCCAGGTATCTTTGCGGTAACCAAAGAGTATACCAAGAGTTTCTACCTGCCTGGGGACTATAATTATACACAACAAATTTTACTGGATGCTTTTCATAAAGGCATGCGCTTTCAACATGTTGATGTAACATTTAAAAAACGTGAGACGGGGAAATCCTTTATCTCATTAAAATACCCATTAAAGGTGCTTCCTCAGATCCTGATGGTAATCGTTGGCGTTCGGCCGTTATTTGTTTTTGCTCCCGTGGGTTTCTTGTTTTTAACCTTAGCATTTGGTTTGTCTTGTTGGGAGATAGCCGAGTGGGGTTTTGGGATTACAGATAAACCTATAGTTCATGTCAACGCAATTATGGGACTTTCTTTTTTTGGTATGCAGGCTCTATTCTTCGGACTTTTAGCTCACTTGGTTGTTGAGCTGGATAAGCGCCGAAATAATTAAGAAATTATAAAGTGAACATAAAACTGTTAGTTAAAATTGTATTCTTGGTTGGCGTTTTGTTTTGGGTGTTTAAAGATGTGGATATTCATAGCTTTATTGCGGTCTTTAAAAATGCGAATCCATATTTTTTGGTGGTATCATTTCTCTTATATAATGTCACTATTATGTTACAAGGGCGTAGGTGGTCATTATTTTTGCGGGAATTAATGCACGCTGAATCTTTGAATAAGATTCAGTTTGTCAACTTTACTTCAATGTTTTTTGACCTTTTTGTTCCAGGAAAGTTAGGGAGTGATGCGCAGCGTGTTTTAGCCCTTAAAAATAAGATTTCTACAAACAATGTTATTGCATCGCTCATATTAATGCGACTGCAAGGGCTTAGTCTCACTCTTTTGGTTTTAGTTGTTTCAATGCCATGGTTGCTGCAAGTATTATCAGAATACACAGGGCAAAGTTTAATTTTTTATTTGTGGGTTGCTGTTAGTGTTTCAATTGCTGCTATAGTATTTTTTTGGCTCATTTTATCGAGATTCGATTCTTTATTTAGACATAAGCTTAATATAATCAAATTAAGATTTGGGCTTATAGTAGAGCAAGTGAGGGTGCTAGGTTCGAGTAGGTTGTTATGGTTTAAAACAAGTTTGACTTATATGTTTTACCTTCTTATGGTCGTATCTCTTCACTATGTGGCCGCAATGGCACTTAATATTGAGCTCTCATTTTTTATGATTGCACTGCCCATTCCTTTGATGATGATTTCTGCAATGTTGCCGATAACTATCCATGGACGAGGGATAACGGAAGTTCTGGCTATTTTGTTTTGGGAGTCAGTTTTAGTAAATAGGGAGGATGTTGTGGCGTTAACTATTACTATATATTTCTTTGCATTAGCCCAAGGCCTAATTGCAGGAGGAGCATGGGCTTTTTCGAGCAGGTATAATTTAAAGTAAGGGTTTTCGTGCTATTGCCTCTAAAAAATGTCCTTGATCATACTTATTCTCTAAAGGTTTTAGGGGGAGTAAAAGTATAGATGCTGTTCCTGTTACGCATTCAGAAGAGGGGATGCTTCGGCAGTTAATTATTTCAAAATGGTGGTGCTTCAAATGTGACTCAAGTCCCTTAGTGCAGAAGAAGCGAATGTGCTGTACAGAGGAGTAAAATGTATATTTTTGATGGCCTAGTAAAGGGCGGAAGACTCGTCTAATTTTGTTAACTAAACTGCCTATCTCGTGAGGAAGTTCTATGAGCCAGAGACCACCAGGCTTAAGTGCGTTGAATATACTTTTTGTTGTTTTTTCCAGGTCTTCAACATGTTCTAATACATGATGGGTTGTTATAACATCAAAGGAGTTAGGGGGGAATGGGTTGTCTTCGATCCTTCCGTTGATAAGGTTGCATTCAAATTCGGGTTTAAAAAAGCGTTCGTCTAGGTCTATGCCTGTGACGTCGAAACCTCTTTCAAATGCTGAACGTAAAAAGGAGCCGTTTCCATACCCAATATCCAAAAGCTTTTTGTTATTATTCAGTAATTTGGTAATATGGTCTAATCGATTAGTGTAAGTGATAGATGATTGGTTTTGATCTCCTCCATTCCATTTTAGCTCTGTACTGAAATCGTATTTTTTTCTCATTTCATCGTCGTACGCGTAGTAAGAGGCTAATATCTCAGGGCTAGGGATAGGGTGAACTTGAGTGTGGCCACATGACCTACATGACCAGAGTTTTTGTTCTTGAGGCTTAGCTAGGTCTTTTTCTAGTTTTGTGGCGCGGTAGGCTTTTTCACCGCACGTTTCGCATTTGCAAGTGTTCATCGGGTATAGAGTCCTTTATCGAAAGGGTGATTTTAACAACTGGACGTTTTTTAGCAAACCAATGATTTTAATAATAGAAAAAATATAACAACAGGATTACAGATTAGATGTGTGGCATTGCAGGTATTATTTCTTTCGAACAAAGAAATGCTGGTGAATCAAGGGCAAAGTTAGAGGGGCTGCTTAATCAAATTATTCACAGAGGCCCAGATGATTCCGGTGTATTTGTAAATGATCGGATTGCAATAGGGATGCGCCGGTTAAGTATTATTGATATTGCAGGTGGTAAGCAGCCAATTATCTCTGAATGTAATAAGTTTATCCTGGTTTTTAATGGTGAGATATATAACTTCCGGGAACTAAGAGCTGAGCTGCAAATGCAGGGCTATAGTTTCAATACTCAATCTGATAGTGAGGTGATTTTAAAGGGGTATCAGTGTTGGGGGCGAGAAGTTGTCACTCGATTAAATGGGATGTTCGCTTTTGTAATTTATGACGATGTTAAGTCTGAAGTTTTCATTGCTAGAGACCACTTCGGGATAAAACCTTTGTATCTTTCGAAAACCGAAAATTCTTTATCATTTTGCTCAGAACCCCAAGTATTTAATTCTAGTACTAATTCTTTGCGGAAATTGGATAGGACGGGAGTGATTCAATTTTTAATGCATAAGTACGTCCCATTCGAGCGTACTTTAATCAATGGCTTGTCCAAGTTTCCTGTAGGCTCATATATGGTGGTTGATCTCAAAACCAATAGTTTTGAGACACATAAGTATTGGGGGGTGGAACACTGTGAGCCTGAGTATGTTGAAGACCCAAGAGAAAAAATTAAAGAACTTCTTGTTACAGCTGTTAAGAGGCAGTTTGTAAGTGATGTACCTGTCGGCCTTTTTCTTAGTGGAGGTATTGATAGCTCATTATTGCTTTGGGCTTGTAAGGAAGCTGGGGTTGATAATTTTGCTGGCGCTTTTTCTGTAGGGTTTAACTCAAAATCTTATGATGAAACACCTGTGGCCAAAAGGGTGGCAGATTATTTTGGTGTAGACTTTAGATCTGAGATTTTACCAGAACCTACTGGGGATGAGGTGGATGGTTATATTCGTAGATTCGGAGAGCCTTTTGCTAACACGAGTATCCCTGCCAATTTTTTATTGCATGACTTTGCTTGTCAACATGTCAAGGTCGCACTAAATGGAAGTGGCGCTGACGAGATATTTGGTGGATATGATCGTTATTTTGCGGTTCAGCCACCAGCAGTTTTTTCTTTGATTGGGGCTTTGAGTCCTTTGTTGAGTTTTATAATTAATCATGCGAAAACAGGCCCTAAGAAAAATTCGATTATAAGCAAAGCTAAAAGATATTTGGAGCTGCTAAGAAAGCCTGAAGGAGAGAGGCACTCGGCAAGTGTGAGACTGTTTTTACAGGATGAACTTAGCAATTTGTTGGGTGGAGATGTAATGGTTGATGACATAATTGCTAATCATTATGCGCAAAGTCCGTGCAGTAGCTCGCTGACTAAGGCAAGCTGGGTCGATATTAATACTATGATGCCTGATGATTACTTAACGCTTGTAGACCGAACCAGTATGAGTGCCTCTGTGGAGGTTAGATTACCCTATTTGGACCTTGATCTTGCAGGGTTTGGTTTTTCTCTACCGGTTAACTTAAAAATTAAAGGTTTCAAGAAGAAAGTACTCCTGAGGAGTGTTGCCCAGGAAGTATTACCAGATGATATTTGGAAGCTCCCAAAGGCTGGATTTGAATCACCTGTCGGAGAGTGGTTCCGTGGTGGGCTAGGTGAAAAATTTGTTACGGCATGTATGAATAGCCCTGTAGGGGGGCTATTTAATGAACAATATCTTCAGTCAATTCTGCGAGATCACCAGCAAGGTAGATGTGATTCTTCAAAACAGTTGCTTGGCTTATATACCTTATCAAGGTGGTCTGATATTAACCAGTTAAGTTTGGGGTGAAAGAACATTGGAAGAATTTGATGCTATATCGTTTGTATGTCATGAGTACCCTCCTTTGGGAGGAGGCGCAGCAACAGCGTTACACTACCTAGCTAAAACCTTGGTAAATCAAGGGAAGAAGGTACAGGTAATAACGATCGGTATTGATAGTTCTGCTGATACTGAATCTTGTGTTGATGGAATAAAGCTTATTAAGCTGGCAGCAGGTAGAAAATCAATATTAGCGCCTAGTGCGCAGGAGTTAGTATTTTCTTATCTAGCTTTAAAATTTAAATCTGGCCGATATTTAACGCAGTTTTGCCCAGATGTAATATGTGGTTGGTTTGCTTTCCCTGGTGCTCATGCTGCAGCTGGTTATGCAAAGAAAAACAAAGTGCCCTTATTTGCGTCTATAAGGGGGTCAGATGTTCCAGGTTTTTCAAGTAAGCGCTGGGGGGCTGTTGAGTTTTTTCAACCCTTTTTAGTGAGACACGCTTTTTCACATGTCAAAAGCGTGATTGCCAATGGGGACTACTTGGCTGGTTTAGCTAAGCCCTACCTTACTTCAAAACCGCTAGTGGTTTTGCCAAATGGGGTAGATACTAATGTTTTTTCTGTAAACAAAAGTAGTGAACAATATTCAAGTGATGGGGTAATAAAGATACTTTGCGTCGGTCAGCTTATTTCTAGGAAACAGTGTGTGACAGTAGTTGAGTCTTGCAAAAAACTATCAGAGAAAACCAATGTTCACCTGACGATGGCTGGAGATGGGCCACTTCGGGAGCAAATTCTTCGCTTTGTTGATAGGTCGGACGAGAGTTTCGTTTTGGATGTAAAGGGGGTCGTTGACAGAGCTCATATGCCAGATTTGTATAAAGAGAATGATGTGTTATTGCATCTATCTAAGGCTGAGGGTGTGTCGAATGTTTTGCTTGAAGCTATGGCATGCGGACTGGCTGTTGTTTGTGCTGATTCTGCTCTGGATACCACTATTAAAAAGACAGGTGGGGCGATTATATTAAAAAATACAAGCGCAGAATATGTGTCTGATAGGCTGTTTACCTTGATTAAAAATAAGGACGATTTAGCCGCTGCAAAGGCTCGATCTTTGGATGTAGTGAAAGATTTTAGTTGGGATGGCTATGCAAGAAAATTTATAGATATTGTTGGAAAGTACGCATAATAGATTAGAAAAAAAGCCATTAGATTTATGTGAGTCTGTTTATTTTTTACAGCCTTTATAGTTAAGTTATTTTTAATAAAGAAAGTGATTCTTTGTCTTTTGTGGGTTTCCTTGCTGCTACATAAGATATTAAACCTTCGAGAGTGTCTCAATTTATTTGGACATGAATTTTAACCTTTACCTTAAGTGTTTTTACTATGTCAGAAAAAACGATAAGCGAATCTAGCAAGCTTGCTAAGTTAAAAGATAAATTTATACGGTTTTGGCCATCCCCTGCGCAAATTGTTATTGACCTGGAAGAGAACTATTTATCTAAAGAAGACAATATCCTGGTTGTTGGATCTGGGAGGATATCTAAAGTCACTTTTGATAAGATAATCAATACAGATATCAGAGAATTCGCTGGTGTTGATGTGGTCTCAGATGGACAAAAGTTAAGTTTTAAAGATAATAGTTTTGATGCTGTCGTATGTCATCAGGTATTGGAACATGTACCGAATGCAGATATGGCTATTAGTGAGATGTACAGAGTATTAAAGCCTGGTGGTAAAGTTATAATTACCGTACCTTTCTTTTTTCCTTTCCATGCTTCGCCTTATGACTTTAGACGGTGGACTATTCCGGGTTTACAACAATCATTTAAGAAGTTCGATGAAGCAGGTAGTGGCATTTTTATAGGGCCTGTTTCGGGTTTTCTTTGTACTATTCAACACTTTTTTGGGTTGTTAGTCCCTAATTTTTATTTGTCTTATTTTGTGAAAGGTATAATTGGTTATGCGCTTTTCCCGTTTAAGTATCTTGATATTTGGGCTTCTAAACTTCCCAATGCGTCTTATATGGCATTGAGTGTGTATTATGTTGGAGTAAAGCCTGCTTAGTTATGAGTACAAGTGAAACTATAAACTAATGAAATATTAGGCGTTAATGCCACTTTAAAGCACATGCTTTGAAATTGTTATAAGGGATAATCGGTTGTCTTTCTCAGGTGTTATTAAATACATATTAGTAGTTTTTTGTTTGTTTATGATCTCGTCTTGCGGTGGCGGTGGCGGTGGCGGTGGCGGTGGCGAAGGCGGTGACAATGCAAGTAGCCAATCTCTCAATGTCACAGGAGCTGCTCATAAGGGGCCATTTGTTATAGGCTCTACTGTTATAGTGAGTATTCTTAATAGAGAAGGTAAGGGTACAGACTCGACAGTAGTTACTAGAACGATTAATGATGCGGGTTATTTCTCTTTCGATATCAATGAACCTTCGTTAGTCCAGATTAATGTAGCCGGTTATTTTCGCAATGAAATCACTGGGCAGCTTTCTCAAGGTACCTTAGATTTAAGAGCTGTCTACCAAGTAACGGGCCAAAACGCCCAAAGCGCTTATGTCAATATCCTAACGCATATGGCAAGTGAACGTATACTCGGTCTTTTGGCCGAAAATTCATATTCTGTAAAGGATGCGGTTACCCAAGCAGAAAGTGAACTAGTAATAGCTCTTGAGAAAATTATACCGAGTTTGCCAGAATCAGAATTTAACAGTCTGAGTATCTATGCCGATGATTCTTCGATAGGGAGTTCTTATCTATTGGCTCTGTCTTCTATATTTTATAAATATGCCATTTTGAAATCGGAGGGAAATAATACTAGCGCTGATGCTGAGTTAACTTATATCCTCAATGAACTTACATCCGACTTTGGAGAAGATGGGGCTGTTGATAGTGAACAGCATATCAACGAATTAAAGGCGGCTATTCCTTATATAAATCCAGAACTTGTTATCAATAATTTACGTAAAATTTCAGTTGAATCCGGTTTAGAGTATGAGGTTGCCAACTTGAATGAGTATTTAGATACGGATTTAGATGGCATTTATAACAGCGTTGATATCGATGATGATGGAGATGGGGTTGATGATGTCATAGATAGCAGCCCATTCGAACGAGGATTTGAGGCTGTAGACCAAGAGTTGACAACAGGTGAAGATGCATCGTTGAATATCGATATACTATCTAATAACCCTCGTAACGAGGAGATCAGTTATAGTTTATTGTCTTCTCCTATGAATGGTCGTTTGGAGGGCTCTTTTCCTCACGTTACTTATATACCGAATGAAAACTTTTATGGTGCTGACCATTTTAAAGTTCAGCTGTCACAAAGATATGTAATTGATAAAGAAATAAAGATCTCGATAGTGGTAATGCCTGAAAATGATAGTCCCATCTTACTGGGAGAGCCTCAGACCAAGGTGATTGCTTTCAGTAACTATGAATTCACTCCGACGGTTATAAATGTTGAAGAAGATGTTTTAGAATTTTCTATCAAAAATAAACCTTCATGGGCTGATTTTGACAGTGTTACGGGAGTTATGAGTGGAGTTCCCAATAATAACCATGTTGGCAAATCTGAGAATGTTGAGATTGTTGTTTCTGATGGAGAGACTAAGGCAACTGTTGGTCCATTTGCAGTTGAAGTCGGCTACTATCCCTGGTCAGTCCGAAATGATATGCCTTCACCAAGGAGTAGTGCCTCTGCTAGTGTGTTAGGCGGCAATATCTATGTAATAGGTGGAAATTTAGGTGGTATAGCGTTGTCCACTGTCGAAGAGTACACACCAGAAGATGACGCATGGAGGGTTGTTGGGGCATTACAAACTGCTAGAAGTGGGCATTCAAGTAATGCTGTAAATGGAAAAATATATGTAGTTGGCGGGGGAGTAACTGGTGGGAGTGCAGCTAGCTTAGCAACTGTTGAAGAATACGATAAGAATCGAGGAACTTGGAGGTTTTTGACACCAGCTCCCACTGGGCGGAAACTACACGCTAGTTGTGTGGTCGATGACAAAATATATGTTATCGGTGGGTACCTTTTTAATAACCATTTTCAGCCTACCTCTTCAGTCGAGATGTATGACCCTGTAACAGATACTTGGGCTCAGAAAGCGCCAATCCCTCGTCCGCGTTCTGGGACTGAGTGTGGGGTTTTGAATGGGAAAATATATGTAATTGGGGAAGATCAAGATCCTACTCTTGTTTCTGTATATGATCCGTTAAGTGATAGTTGGCAACGAGCCGCTTACTTAAATGAGGGGAGAAAGTATGGTCATACGGTGGTGACTGTTAACGATAAGCTTTATGTTATTGGTGGTTCCAGCACTGAAATGATTCATCAGGGTATTGGTGCGTGGGAACAAAAGACATCAATGCCTGAGTCATTTTATAACACAGCAAGTGCAGTTATGGATGATGTCGTATATTTGTTCGGCGGTCGGGATGCCAACACTTATGCCCGTGACTCAGTGATTGTATATGAGCCAACTAAAGAAAGTAGGTAGTAATCTCTCTTTACGTTTTTATTAGAGAGTCAATAGGTAAATAAAGAAAATTTATGATTAATTTGATCAAGTCCATTTGGTGTCATAAACAGATAATAACCTCTCAAATGCGTTCAGACCTAAAATTATCAACTGCTAATACCTGGCTTGGTTATCTTTGGTGGATCGTTGATCCACTTTTTATGATGATGGTTTATTATTTTGTTGTTCATCTGCTATTTGAGAGGGGGGGGGATAACTATCACGTATTTCTATTATCCGCTCTTGTGGCTTGGCAGTGGTTTGCAAAGTCAATCTCTACTTGTACTGCAGCGTTCCCTAGGGCTAGTGTTCTAATTTCTGAGGTTAAATTTCCTCTTTTTACTTTACTGTTAGTGCCTACGCTTGTGAACGGAATTTATGCCCTCTTTGGTTTTTTCGTGGTTTTATTATTCGTGGGAGAGTTGCCTAGTATTGCCTTGCTTTATTTGATTCCATTAATGTTAGTGCAAGTCATATTAATATTGGGGCTAGCTTGCTTTTTATCTGTTTTAAATGTGTATGCACGAGACGTGCAAAGAATGATTGGTTTTGTTCTTAGGGCTTGGTGGTTTATGAGTCCTGTACTTTATGGAATTGAACTAGTACTGGAAAATGATAAAATTCCTCAGTTGGTTAAGGATCTATTTTTACTGAATCCATTTTCTACTTTATTCCCTGCATATCGAGAGATTCTTTTGAATGGTCAAATTCCAGATATGATAAACGTGGGATTATGGGGGGGGGGCTCTCTAATAGTGCTACAGGCAGGTACACTGTTGTTACGTAAGAATGAAAACCGAATTGCAAAAACGATATAGGTAATATTTATACTCTATGAAAATTCTAGTTGGGATGGAAGCAAAGCAATCCAGAATAGGGTCTCTTGCAATAATAGATATTGAAACTGGTCAGTATGATTACCTATGTGTACCTGAAGATGATGCTGAGAGCGCTGGGTTTCGTGGAATCTCGTATTTGAATGGAATTTTATACGCAGTTAAAGCAAATGCACTTTACCTTTTTAAATTCATTTTTGATGAAAATTCAACTGAATTACAGTTACTTAAAAAAGTTGTAAGACCGGAGTGGAATAGAGGAACTAAAGGGATTTATGCAAACTTGTTAGACGTTTTTGCCTGTAAAGATCGAGAAAAAGTATTTGTAACATCTGGATCAAATGATGAAATATATGAGTTTTCATTAGGTGGCGAGATATTAAATAAGGATTATGTGTGGGATCTTGTTCCTCAATTAGTGGGTGAGTGTAATTCAGTTTATAAGGACGGTTGTGGGTTTACACTGTTAAATCACATTGGCCTTGGAATTAACGGGAATTTATGGGCCACCCTTGGGCGCGGGGGAGTTACAGGGAAAGGAAAAGTTGTAGATATACAAACTGGTGAAACAGTTATTGAGGGAATAGATAGTCTGTATGACGGGGTGGTCGACGGGAATAAGTTGTTTATTAGTAGTTCTGGAAGCGCTGTTGCTTTATCGTATCATATTCAAGTTCACACTGACGGTAGTTATTCTGCAACACCTTTAATGGAATATAAGGCAAAAAAAACTGATTCAAAATGGCTCGATAGCAAGTTTATTATGAGAGGGCTTATAGCTCAACACGATAAACTAATAGCTGCTGTATCTGCTTGGAGCCAGCCAGGAGATAACCAATTGTCCTCAAGGATCTTAGTATTTAACCAGTCGAGTGGGCAGTTGGAAAGAGATGTTGTATTACCGGAAATTGAAGGACTTGAGTGGCAAACTTTCTATAATCTGTGCGAGCTTCCAAGTGAGGTTAAGGCGTACTTACCCTTACCGAAAGAGCGCAGGATAAAGCTCTCAAAAGCTATAGTTAATAAAATAGAAACGAGAAGACTCATCTCCAGTGAAGACACTAATGGTGTTGGTGATGAATGCGAAGCCTTGAACAGTGAAGGTTTGCGGATTGAACCTGAAGTAAACAGTATAGCTGTTCAAGAAAAAGGTAACCGAGTACCTAAGGTTTCGTTTGAAAATGTTTCACTATCTTTTCCCGGTAGCAAAAATGGTTTCATACGCACTTTGTTAACCTCTGTAAGTGCCAATAATTTTTGGGCCTTGAGAGATGTTACTTTTAATATATATGAGCATGAAGTAGTTGGTATTATTGGTAGGAATGGGTCTGGCAAGAGTACTGCTGTGAAGTTAATTGGGGGCGTTTATAAAGCTGATAAAGGGATCGTTAAGGTTGATGGGAAAGTAAGTGTACTTAGTCTAAGGGCTGGTTTCAAACCTGAATTAACTGGGCGCGATAATATATACCTCCGAGGGGCTTATCTGGGGTTATCTAGAGAACAGATAGATCAATGCATTAATGAAATTATTGAGTTTTCAGAACTCAAATCATTTATTGATGAGCCTGTGAGGCATTACTCTTCAGGGATGGGAGCTCGTCTAGCATTTGCTATTGGCACTGTTCTAAAACCAGAGCTTTTGGTGATAGATGAGGCTCTCTCCACGGGTGATAGTGCTTTTCGGGAAAAGGCGTCAAAACAAGTGGCTCAGTTGGTGGAAAATTCTAATGCAGTAATAATTGTTTCACATCAAATGAATTTCTTAAAAGAGTTGTGTTCCCGCATTATTTGGTTAGATAAAGGGGAATTCATTATGGAAGGTGAGCCGCAAAACGTGATAGAAACTTATGCAATATTTAGCCATGACCCAGATTTATGGCTAGAAAAATGGCGAAAAAATCAAGATAGTATGCTTGATACAAACCTACATACTACTGGTGGAGAAGGGGCATAAAATGGCCGGAGATCGTTCTTTTGAAGTATTTAACGGTGAGCTTCTCACAACAACAACGCAGAATGAATTACGTGACCGTATTGCGTGGATGGTTAGCCAGGTTAATGGGCATGACGTGCTGGATATTGGTTGTAGCCAGGGTGTGGTAACGAACCTTTTAGCAAAAGAGGGCTATAGCGTTGTAGGGGTTGACCCAGATCCAGAGGTGTTGAAATATGCGAGCGAAGTTATGCGAGCAGAATCTCAAGAAGTACAAAACAGGGTTCGTCTCCTAAGTGGAAATGCCCTTGATCTTGGGTTGGAGTATGGTAGTCACGATACAGTGGTTTTGGGGGAGGTGATAGAGCACATACCTTCACCTAAGCCTCTAATCGAACTTTGTTATAATGTACTCCGACACAATGGTCGAGTAATTATTACCACTCCTTTCGGTGTTTTGAGACATCCCGATCATTTTGCTACTTACTATTGGGCAAATTTTTCCGAGTTAGTGCTCCCGTATTTTAAGCCTGTTGAAATGAAGATAATCGGGAAGAGAATCTGTTTTGTTGGTCAACGTCGAGAACAAGTAGTTACTGGGCTTGGAATTGAAACTAACAATGCTATAAACATGCTACGAGAGTCAGAATTAGAGTTTGAAGAGATTGAAAATCGATTATTAGATGATATTGATGATCGAAGGCAGCGCTCTCTTAGGCAGCAAACGCGCATTGCTACACTGGAAGCTCAAAAGAAAAAGTTATTACACTCATCTGATGAGTTAAAGGCGAGAATAAACCAAAATACGTTGGAAATTGGAAGTCTGGTTGAACAAACTTCTTTATTAAAAGCGCGGTTGATATCGAATCGCTTACGTCGAATATTACGATCTTCGAAAAGACCTGTAGGTAATTTTAAAAGACTTGTAGTTAAATTTAAAAGACGTTCACATAGGTCTTTTCAGGAAAGGATTAGACAGCTGATTTCTACTCCAGTTGTTTTTGGATTATTACAACGCCATAAGTCATTTCAAAGATTTGCTACGAAGATGTCCCCCGCAGCGGGTAATTTCCTTGTGACGTTACACCACCGTAACGGAGATATAAATCTAGCTTATGGTTTATCAGGAGTTTGGTCTCCATCGGGAGTTAAAACTAAGAACTTAAAAGCTAGAGTTAGAGATATGGGGGAGCTTTTGGAAAATGGTTGGCAGCAACCAATAAAAGAGCTGGATGCTAAGGTTAAATATAATAGAAGTGTATTATTTGCTTTGCACAACTCACTTCCCTTTGATAACGCTGGTTATGCCATTCGATCTCACAGCATTTTAAGTTACTTAGAGCATCACGGGTTAGATGTTAATGCAGCAACACGGCCAGGCTACCCATCCGATCTAAATATGCACTCAGGCAAGAAAGTAAATGGTCTAGATCTGATTGATGATGTTCCTTATAGGCGAATATCTGCTAATGCGACGAATGCCTATGGAAGAGTTGCTGATAGGGTGTATGTAAAGCACTACAGTGAGCAGTTGTCAGAGATAGCTTCACTGAATAGCTCTAGTGTTGTTGTCGGGGCTTCAAGTTATTTAAATGGCCTAGCAGCAGCAGAAACCGGTAGATCGAAGGGGATTAGATCTATCTATGAAATGAGAGGCTTATGGCATGTTACGAGGTTAACTAGAGAGCCCGAGTTTATTGATAAGGATCTGTTCCGTTATCAGCAACTTATGGAGCAAGCTGCAGCTGATGCCGTTGATGATGTAATCGTACTTTCAGATTCAATGAAGAGCTTGGTTTGTAGTTGGGGGGTGGCAGAGTCAAAAATTACAGTAATCCCTAATGCAGTGAATGCTGACCATTTTGTGCCAATGGAGCCTGATGAAGATTTAAAGCGCAAGCTAGGGATGCAAGGACGGCTGGTTGTTGGGTTCTTGGGATCTATCACCAATTATGAAGGTATTGACCTTATTATTAAGGCTGTAGTTGAACTTGTTGATGCAGGAGAAAATATTGGGCTAGTTATTGTTGGTAGTGGCAGGGCGTTAGGTGAACTGCAAGAACTTGTCAGCTCGCTCTCTGCATCTAACTATATAAAATTTACTGGTAAAGTCCCTTTTGAACAGGTTCCTCAATATTACTCAATCTTTGATATTTGTCCCTTTCCTAGAAAAAACTTTGAAGTTTGCCGTTATGTGCCACCTCTCAAAATTCTTGAAACAATGGCAATGAAGAAGGCAGTTATTGTTTCAGCTTTAGCGCCACTAGAAGAGATGGTGATAGACGGTGATACTGGGGTGGTTTGTGCAGCCGACAGTGTTGATAGCTTGCGTGAATCCATTAATAATTTATATAAGAATAAACAATCTCGCACGAAGCTTGGTTTGGCTGCGCGGGATTGGGTACTTGCCAATCGCTCTTGGAATGCTATTTCCAAGCGGTATATTGACCTTTTTGAGAGAACAGAATAAGACGATGAGAATGATTCACAAAAAACATGATAAAAATGCTGATCGAGTAGTTTCTGAGTATGAAGTTCAATTTAATACAGGCACTGACTTTGACACAAAGCTAACTCTTTTACTTAAAAGCAATCATTCTGAGATTAAGTGTGATGAAGATTGGTTGTATTTTAATATTGAGCCTGGAAAGCACCGTTACCTTTTGCCTGATGGTATGAACTCTTTAAGTGCTCCCCCTTTAGTGAATAAATTCCCTGTAGAGCTAGGTGAAACCTATCAGATTTCGTTTTGCTCTACTCTGGAAGGTGGTGATGCTTCTGTATGGTTGATAGATTATGACTCAACGCAGCGAATTGCTAAGACGAGTTGCCGGCTTAAAAATGCTCCATCGAGTATGCAGTGGGCACCCCATCAGGATAGTAAGTTCCTTGTTTTTGCTTTGCGTCTTTCTGGAAAAGGACGAGTTAAATTATCTCAATTACATTTTAAAAAGGTCAGATCTATCAAGCAGAACAAAATAGGTCGTGAGCTTGCGATAGGACCAAAAGGCAATTTTTTAAGGTCATCAGTCTTTTATGATCCTCTTGACTATAAAAATATAAAGACAAAACAATCTCACCAGAAAATAGATAACATTGAGGAAATAAGTGAACGCTTTAGAGGTTTTCGTGAACTATTGTATATAGGAGATGTTACAGAACCTTTAATAGGGGCACTCAAAAAAGTCGGTGTAGATAGTATTGAGCATGAATTCAACCTCCCAGCCTACTTACTTCATAGTAACCGTTATGACGGAATTATAATTAATGAGTTCCAGAATAATGTTTCATCATTTTCAATACGCTCACTTTTGAGGAGTTGTAAGCGAGCCTTAAGTTCAAATGGTATTATACTTATTGCCAATCTTGGTGAGAAAAATGTACTAGGGAGCCCTATCAAGGCTGAACTGACAAAGAACAAAAACCGTCAAATGATTCTTGCTGATGCTGGATTTATAGATGATGATCCTGATTCAGAAGGGTACATTATTGCTAGGGTTTCTCAAACTATAGATTCTGACCAAGGGCATGGAGGTGATGATAGTAAATCGTCAGTTTTGACCTGCTCTGGAAGCGATTCAGCCTCCCAAATATGGAGTATCGTTAATGAGACGCAGATAAGTTGCTCTATTGATGCTAGTGAAAACATGGCAGGAGGTGTTTCTTTTCAACTTTATTCTGAATCTGTTGAGTTTGAGTTTCTACTGAAGATGGATGGCCGCTGTACTTTAAATGGTGTCGAGCTTGTGAGTAAACAAACAAACGATCGGGTGACATTTTGTTTACGTTTGCTCCGCCCAGAGTCAGAGGGAACGGAATACAGTTTAGCTATTTTGCATGGTTCAACAATTATCTTCGATAATCAGGAGCTTTTAGGGTTGCCCCTCAAATCACTTAAAATATCTGTCGATGCTGAATTTGATGCAAAGCACTTGGAATATGTTGATGTGTGGTCGCCTAAGATGCTTAATATTGATGGGTGGGGTGATGCTTTAATGCATATGGGGTGTTGTCGAACCGGTGATCCGTTGTTACCTGATATTGAGCAAAGAGCATTCATACAAAAAATATCTGACACTGGAATAGGGCGTGCTTTAATCGCACCTTTTGGGGCTGCGCGTAACTTGGATACTTATGATCAAATCGTGAAAATGACAGGCCAGTTTAACAAATTACTCTGCCCGGTATATCAGCTACGAATCCCAAGCGGGGTAAATCAGCAGTTGGTTAATTTCCATCTGAATCAGCTTGAGTTGCTTTGGCAGAATGGTCAATTATTTGGAGTCAGCATTGATCTGAATGGGGGCGAAATACCTCCTAAGGCCATTTTAGACTGGATAGAGCGTAGTCAAGTGTTAACACTATGGGTGCTTGAGCACCCTCAAGATATAGCGTTGTTAGAGGTCAATATACTGCGTCAATATCACTTTCCTACTTTGCTGTCATGTTTAGGTAGGGTTGGTTTGAGCAGTGAGTATTATGCAAAACTAATGGACTTGATGACGAGGTATCAGCAGCTCTATATGATTTCTAGTGCTCTAGTTTCACAAAATCACCTCCAAAATGTTATTTCCTTTGACCCTTTTAGAGTTTTGCTGGGGTCAGGGTTTCCTGTTATGGCTCCTGAATCAGCGCAAGACTTAGTGCTAAGTTTGGATATTCCTGAGTGGAAAAAAACGTTAGTTATGGGTGAGAATCTACGCTTTTTGGTAAATAGGGTGGATTTTTTCCGACAGGAAGTAATGGAGGGTAGTGGTAGTCTTATGTTTCCAGCTATTCCAACTACACCAGAGGAGGTAAAGGCTCAAGGTTTTGAGGTTGTTGACCCTGTGACTTTTGAAGACTCTGAATTTGAAGAAGCCAAAGATTATTGGAGTCACTATGATATTAAATCTTGGTATCAGCAGTCTAAACCGTGGGCGCATCTTATTGCAGATTTAATAGCAGAGCTTAAGCCTAAAAGCGTGCTTGAGTTTGGGTGTAACGTAGGCCGCAATCTCATGCATATTAACGAGGCTCATCCAGATATTAAATTAGTGGGGCTGGACATAAATGAGGATGCCGTGCGAATTGGTCGAGAGCATACGGGGCTAGATCTAAGGGTTGGTGATGAGAACACGCTACTTGAATTTGATGAGGGTGAATTTGATTTAGTCTTCACAGTATCTGTACTGGATCACATATCAGATATCGACCAAGTTTGTAAAAATCTTTCGAGGTGTTCTGGAAAGTATCTTTATTTGCTTGAAGTAACCCTGCCTGTTGAAGGGAAGGTTGTTAAACACCTTGATCACAAACATGGCGGAGTACAAACATCTACTGGTGCCTCGTATAGTTGGGATGTTGATCGTTTTCTTAAGCATGATCCAAGAATCTGGAGGATGGAAAAACGAATGACTTACTTACATGCCGCGTCATTAGGTCCTTATTATTGGGCATATTTAGCTTTTTATGATTAACCTTACAGCTTGTGAGGTGCATCTTTGTCGAAATATTTTGCTGATTACTTAAGTGATGGCAATGTTCTAAAAATAGCTAAGTTGGTATGTAAATGACACGAAATAAAAAAGTTACAATGGTTGTTTGGAATGACTTGATTACGGATGCTCGAGTTGTAAAAGAAGCATCCACTTTAAGTGAAAATGGTCATGATGTAACTGTAGTAAGCTTAGATATGGTATCTCGAAATGAAAAGCATTACCGACATGATGCTGGTTTTAGTGTCGTTGCTCTAAAAAATAGACTGGGCCTGTTTGGCGGCTTGCAGAATAGTCATGCGAATAAAGGCCGAACAGTTGATATACATTTTCTTAGGATGCTCTTTTTAATACTTTCAAGGGCTTGGGTTCATGTGGCAATGATTTGGGAAATAGTTAAAACTCGACCGAATGTTGTTCATGCTCATGATGTAAACGTTTTGTTAACTGGGTATGTATCTTCAATATTGGTACGTTCAAAAATTGTCTACGATGCTCACGAGATTAGTGTAGATAGAGAGGGTTATAGGAAGCTAGCAAAGTTCATTAAATTCATTGAATCTAACATTATACGAAGGGTGAATGCTTCAATCACAACAACCGATTCTAGAGCTGTTTGGTTTTCAGAATCGTATCAAGTAAAGAAACCCGTTGTAATTCAAAATAGGGCCAATAAAGTTCATGTAGGTCATGCTTCAAATTTTCTGCGGAGGACTTTGGATATAAGTGACGATTGCCTGATAGTTCTGTATCAGGGAGGTATGCAACCGGGCAGGGGAATGCATAATCTTATAAAAGTTGCAGAAAAGGTAAAAGAATGTCACTTTGTTTTAATTGGTAAAGGGCGGCAGTTTGAAGAAGTGCAGACATTGGTTAGGCGCTTTGGAATAGAGCATAGGGTGCATATTTTAGAGGCGGTAAAGTTTTCTCAGTTGTGTCAATATACGGCTGGAGCGGATATCGGCATACAGATAATTAGAAATACTTGCCTAAATCATTATACAACAGACTCCAATAAACTATTTGAATATATTCAAGCGGGCCTTCCTGTTATTGCTAGCGATTTTCCTGAAATTAGAAGGGTTGTGGATAAGTATGATGTGGGGTTACTGGTTAACCCTGATAATGTGAACGAAATATCAGAAGCTATTAGATTACTTGTAAATGATAACGTCAAATACACCAAATATAAACGCCAAGTTATAGATGCTCAAGATGAGCTTTCTTGGGAAGTTTATGGTCAGAGACTTGTACAGTTATATGAAGCTATTTAGAAGGAGCTGTACTGTAGCTTAACTAAGTTTCGAATGGGGTCTTAATTAGAAGGTTTTCGTATTATGTCAAACAGTAACCTGTTACGGGCTGATTCGGTAAACAGTTTTTTTCAAGTAATTTATGAGTGTCTGTGTTTAAGAATATGAACCGTGTTTTTGAGGGTGTTTGAGTCGCTGTGCTATGAGAGTTCTATTCCTAACATTTTATTTTGAGCCAGACTTGTGTGCAGGTTCATTCCGATCTACATCGCTTGTAAATGAGATGGTGAAAAGACTTCCACCAAATAGCCATATTGATGTTTTTTCAACCCAGCCAAACCGATATGCATCTTTCAATCAAGTTGCAGATGAAATAGAAGAGCGTGAACAGGTCACCGTGCACAGAATCACGTTACCTGAACATAATAGTAATATGTTTGATCAATCTAGAGCTTTTTACTCATATTATAGGGGGGTTAACAAAAGTATAAGAAATAGGGATTATGACCTTGTGTTCGCAACTTCATCACGTTTGTTTACTGCATTCTTAGGAGCGAGAATTGCTAAAACAAAAAAGGCTAAGCTCTATTTAGATATAAGAGATATTTTTGTTGAGACAATGGATTGTGTTTTAGATACAACATTAAAAATTCCGTTAATTCCCTTGCTGAGGTTAATAGAAAATTATACTTTTTTACAAGCTGATAAAATAAACTTGGTATCAGAAGGTTTCTATAATTATTTTTCAGGAAATTACCCTAATCTAAAATTTGATTATTTTACTAATGGGATTGATAGTGAGTTTATTGATAGCTTTAGTGTAAATAAACGTGAACCTATTGTTGAGCGAAATAAAACTAAAGAGCTTGTGATAGTCTATGCAGGTAATATTGGGGAAGGTCAGGGGTTAAATAAGATTCTTCCTAAATTGGCTAAACGCTTAAGCGGGATAGCTAAATTCAAGGTGATTGGGGATGGTGGGCGTAAGGTAGAGTTGGAAAGAGCCCTTAAGCTGCAGGGTAATAATAATGTTGAATTACTCAACCCCATTTCACGAAAAGAGCTAATTAAATATTATAGAGAAGCTGATTTATTATTTTTACACTTAAATAACATTCCTGCCTTCGAGCGAGTATTGCCATCAAAGATATTTGAATATGCTGCTATGGGTAAGCCAATACTTGCAGGTGTAGGCGGGTATGCAGCTTCGTTTGTTTCAAAAAATATACCCAGCGCTGTTGTCTTTTCGCCGTGTGATTCTGGTGCAGCCTATGAGGCCGTTATAAATTTACCTATACCTTGCTTAACTCAGGTTAGTCCAGACTTTATATCTGAATATTGCAGAGAAAATATAGCTAAAAAAATGGCTGATTCAGTGTTAGAGCTGTCAGATGATATTATTTAGCTTTCCTTTTACTTTATATTGTTACGTTAGGTATATGCCCAAAGAACATTAAGTAATACTTTTTTGGGGCCTCTATTTTCATAGTAATGATTTGAGGTGTAACTAATTATTGTTCGGATCACTAAGCTATTTATTTTCTATCAAAACCGTTAAACTATGTTCGATTTTTTATCCCCCCTATATTATCGGTTATTGGCTTAGTTAAAACTACGGGTAGGAGTATCTAGTGTCGCAGGTAGAAAAGCAGGAAGAAATTGATTTAGTTGATATTATTCATTTTTTTGTAGAAAGATGGAGGCGGATGTTTGTCATTGTGCTGGTTGTTTTTTCTCTTGTTTTTGGTGGCGTTGTTGCAAAAAAAATGATTGCACAAAATTCTTCGGTAGTTGATTCTGAAATAGCTAGTGATGCTACTGGCATAGGTAAGGCGTATAAAGCTGTTGCACTGATTGAGTTGGCGCAAATTCTTGGGCCAAGAGGGTATGCGAAGCCAATAGCACCTATTGATGTTTTGATTGCAACTTATCAGAATGATCGAGTAAAGCTAGATATGTTGGCTGAAAATGTAAGTGGCAACCCTCCGAACAGCTTTTGGCTTACTGCAGAAGGGGAGAGTGGAATTGATGCAGAGAAAATAGTAAAAAAAATAGCTGAAAAAATAATTAACATTATTCATGAAAAAGAACTGATAGCAAAACAAAATAAGAGGAAGCAATACTCTGTGATTGGGACAACCCATATAGCTAAGTATGAGCTTATTGAACCAGAAGAGGAGCCAGAAGAGGAAATAGTTACAGTTGTTAAATCTGTGTTCGAAATAAAAATGTTATTTAAAATAGCGCTTTTTAGTCTGTTGTTTGGGGTGTTTGCTTCACTGCTTTATGTCGCGATTGAAAAAGTACAACTAGACTATCGTAAAAAGTACCCTACATAATTGTCCGACTCAAGTTACTACTAAAAATTATGGTGCTTGTTGTCTGGCAAGTTAGAGAGGCTAAGACTTCTACGGAGAGTAGTTAATAAGGAAATTCATCATTTAAGCTATTCGGCCAATAAAATATTTAGCGAATTATTTACTATCGAGCGAGCCAGGTAGTTAAACACTGTCTCAGCACTGGCTGAATTGTTGCCAGCACGACTCGATTTTTAGAAGAAAAACAACGTAGCTTACATAAAGTATTTTGAAGCTAGAGATGTTTAAATAATAGGAAATAAGGTAATGAAGAATTTCGCTTTAATTGGAGCTGCGGGATATATTGCTCCACGGCATATGAAGGCCATAAAAGAAACCGGAAATAATCTGGTTGCAGCTTTAGATAAAAATGATTCAGTAGGTATTATTGATAGTCACTTCCCAAATGCTGATTTTTTTGTTGAATACGAACGCTTTGATCGCCATCTAGACTTATTAAAGCGTCAAGGTACACATATTGATTACGTCAGTATTGCTTCGCCCAATTATTTACATGACTCTCATATTCGTTTTGCTTTACGCCAGGGCGCGCATGCAATTTGTGAAAAGCCTTTGGTCTTAAATCCTCATAATATAGATGCTTTGAAATTAGTTCAGGACGAAACGGGCAAGCAAGTTTACAACATACTTCAGCTTCGCTTGCACCCTAGTATTATTGAGCTAAAAGAGTTTGTGGCAGCAGAAGTTGCTAAAAATCCAAATAAAATATTTGATGTTGATTTAACATATTTAACTAGTCGAGGTCATTGGTACTTTACATCATGGAAAGGGGCAGACGAAAAATCTGGAGGTATTGCGACTAATATAGGTGTTCATTTTTACGATATGTTGGGGTGGGTGTTTGGCGATCTAGTAAAAAATGAAGCTCATCTCAAACAAGCTGATGCTAATGCTGGTTATTTAGAGTTTAAGCACGCGAAAGTTCGCTGGTTCTTATCAGTAAATTACGCCCATATCCCAGAGGCTATTAAAGCAACAGGCCAAAGAACCTACCGTTCGATTACTGTGAATAATAAAGAGATAGAATTTTCTGGTGGTTTTACAGACCTACATACAGCCAGTTATGAACATATCCTGGAAGGTAAAGGTTTCGGTTTAGAAGAAGCTAGAAATAGTATTAATATTGTAAGTGATATTCGTAATCAAGATGTGATTCGAAATGAATCTGACGTACATCCTTTTGTATCAAAAGTGATTTAATATGTCTGACTTTTATAAACATGAGACTGCGATTGTTGATGATGGCGCACATATAGGTACAAGCTCTAGGATTTGGCACTTTGCTCATGTATGTTCTGGAGCAAAAATTGGCCAAGGAGTCTCTCTTGGTCAGAATGTATTTGTTGGTAATAAAGTCACAATTGGCGATAACTGCAAAGTTCAAAACAATGTATCAATTTACGATAATGTTCACTTAGAAGAAGGTGTATTTTGCGGGCCTAGTATGGTTTTTACTAACGTTTATAACCCTAGGTCACTTGTAGAGCGTAAGGATGAATATAGGGATACATTGGTAAAGGTAGGTGCCACTTTAGGGGCTAATTGCACCATTATTTGTGGAGTAACTATAGGCGCTTACTCTTTTGTTGGTGCAGGTGCTGTAGTTAATAAAGATGTTCTACCGTATGCAATGATCGTGGGCGTGCCTGGTAAACAAATTGGCTGGATGAGTGAGTACGGTGAAAAACTAGACCTGCCATTAGTAGGTGCTGCTCAAGCGACGTGCCCACATACACAAGATACATACTTACTTGAAAATGGCACTGTGAAAAAGGTTTAGAACTTTATGCAGTTTATAGATTTAGCCGCGCAATATAAGCATTTGAAGGCGCGTATTGATAAGCGTATTCAAAGTGTATTAGATCATGGTCAGTATATTATGGGACCAGAAGTTCAGGAGTTGGAAAGCAAGCTAGCCGAGTATGTAGGAGTGAAGCATGTAATTACCTGCGCTAATGGTACTGATGCATTAACACTTGCTCTTATGGCTTTGGAAATAGGAGAAGGCGATGCAGTATTTGTCCCTACATTTACCTTTTTTGCCTCAGCTGAATCTGTAGCTTATGCAAAAGCAACCCCTGTATTTGTTGATTCTGATGCCGATACATTCAATATTTGTCCAATTGATCTAGAGAAAAGAATCAAAGCTGTAATTAGCGAGGGTAAATTAAAACTTAAGGCTATTATGGCTGTAGATTTGTTTGGATTACCTGCCAACTATCCGGAAATACAAAAAATAGCTGACAAATATAGTTTGAAAGTGATAGAGGATGCAGCACAAGGTTTTGGTGGTGAAATAAATGGACAAAGGGCGGGGAGCTTTGGGAATATTGCAACAACCAGTTTTTTTCCAGCTAAACCTTTAGGGTGTTACGGTGATGGTGGAGCAATATTTACGAATAACGATGAATATGCTGAGCTTTTGCGGTCATACCGAGTGCATGGTAAAGGTGCAGATAAATACGACAACGTACGTATAGGTATGAATAGTCGCCTTGATACAATTCAAGCTGCAGTTCTATTGGAAAAACTTGCAGAATTTCCGAAAGAGCTTATAAATCGAAATATTGCTGCTGAGAAATATGAAAAGTCTTTGGCTAGAAAATTTAAAACTCCCCAAGTACCTGAAGGGTACTTAAGCTCGTGGGCCCAATATACAATTGTTGAGCCAGACCGTGATGCGGCAATGGCGGCTTATCGTAAGGAAGGTATTCCTACTGTTGTGTATTATTCTAAGAATATGCATGAGCAAACTGCTTTTAAAGAGCTAGGTTGTGGTATTGGCGACTTCCCTGTAGCTGAAAAGCTATCTAGTGTGGTATTCAGCTTGCCCATTGATGGCTATATGTCAAAAAAGCGTTTAAGCCTCATCAGTGAAGTCTTTAGCTAATTGAAATATATCTATGTAAATATTAGTAATAGGTGGATTGGATGTAATTGTTCTGCCGTCACTAACTCCGATAGGGTTGAAGTGAATGATTAAAAACTCATACTTTAATCTACTGGGGATAGCACTACCAACATTATTTTTTATCCCTGCTATGGGCTATTTATCAAGAAGCTTGAGTAGTGAAGAATTCGGGCTGCTGGTAATTTTTTTTACTATCATTGGGTTTTCGAGCCTCTTGGATGGGGGTATTGCTAGGGCTGTGATCAGAAGTATTGCTATTAACAGAGACGACCTTGTTAAGGTGAGGTCAGTTATTGCTAATTCTATACTCTTGGTAATCATTATTTCTATTTTATTAGTGATAGCTGTTTTTCTTTTTAATAAAAATATTATTGAAATGTTAAATGTTTCTAGAATATTAACGGGTGAATCTGAAATTAGTTTACTTGTTCTTTCTTTTGCTATTCCTATGCTTTTAATTACAAATGTGTCTTTATCCTACCTAGAGGGTATTGAGAACTTCAAACTTTTAAGTAAGTACAAGGCAGTTAATGGAGTATTCTTTTCCTTGCTTCCTTGTTTCCTTGTATATATAGAACCGAATTTAATATATGCAACGGTAGGGTTGATTTTTGCTAGGTTTTTTTCAATGCTGCTTGGTTTATTTGCTTGCCGGTCAATCCTGAGTGTTGCAGCGTTTAAATGGAACACTGCTGAGATCAAAGAAATGATGACCTTTGGAGGGTGGCTAACAGTTTCAAATATAGTCAGTCCCTTGATGGTCATTTCTGATCGATTTTTTGTGTCAAATTCTTTCGGTGCTGGAGTGGCTGCTTATTATATTAGTGCAGCTGAGCTTGTATCAAAATTATCGATATTGCCTGGTGCACTCTCTAGAACAATTTTCCCCATGCTTAGTAGGGATTCAAAAAATGTAAATAATATTGAAAGAAAAGCCTTCACTATACTAATTGTGATATTGACCCCAATGATATTAGTATTATATACCTTTTCTAAAGAAATATTCGAATTATGGTTGGGGGCAGGATATGCATTAAGGTCTTCCGCTGTGTTCAATATTCTGTTGATAGGGTATTTTTTTAGTGCTCTATCTCAAATTCCAGCAACCAAAATCCAAGCTCTTGGTCATTCAAAAGTAACCGCCGTCATACATGTTTGCGAAGTAATTCCATTTTTCTTAGTCTTAACTTATTGTATTAATACACATGGTTATATCGGAGCAGCTTTTGCTTGGGTTTTAAGGGTGGTTGTGGATTTTATATTGTTGGTTATTTTCTCATATACAATAAATAAGAAGTCTTATAATGAATAAAAGTATATCGCTGGTAATGGCTACTTATAATGGCGAAGAGTTCTTAATGGAGCAGCTTAGAAGTATAGATGATCAAACTTTACTTCCAAATGAAGTGATAATTAGTGATGATAATTCAACTGATAGAACAAGAGAGATATTGGAAAACTGGGCCTCTCGTACACAAATAAAGAAAGTTAAAATTGTATTAAATTCAAAAAATGACTCCGGTTGTAATGGTAATTTTAAAAATGCAATAAATTTTTCTACAGGAGATATAGTATTTATATCGGATCAAGATGATGTGTGGTTCAAAAATAAGATAGAAGTATTATCAAAAAAATTGCTTGTTACAGAAAAATTGATACTGGTACATGATTTACTTTATTGTGATAAATATTTGAAGTCACAGGGTGTTGAAAAAATAGATCGAGTGCGAAATACTTTTGGGCAAAATGTATTAAAAGATCATGTGACAGGAATGGCTGTAGTCGCAAATGGCCACTTCCTAAGAATTGCAGCTTCATGTAATGAGGTGGGCTATGCCTATGATAATTGGATTTGTGATTTGGCTTATTATCTTGGAATGAAAGGTCTAGAGGAAGAGGTATATGCTTTTTATCGGCGTCATGATTCCAATGTAACTCAGGGGTCAATATTAAATTCAAATGTTAAGGATAAAGGGGTAGGTCTTGTTCTTAAGCGGGTACGCAGTATAAAGAGAATGGATTATGAAACAGCAATCTTAGCAAAAGAAAGAATTCTGAAGGTTCTAACTATAAACAACTTGATATTTTTGAAGGATGTGGGTGCCATTGATAGTGCTAATCTTGAAGAGCTGAAAGATGATATAGCTCTTTTGATTTTAAGAAAACAAATGAATGACAGTAGTATGCTAAATATAATAGGGATGCTACCAACAATTTTTGTTAATTATAAAGCAAATAAATATTATAAAATTAAGCATATTTTAAGAGATGTATTTATAAGAGAAAGTGATGTATAAAAATACCAATCGTTTAGACCTTCATATAGCTTATAATATTTTAATAGTTTTGCTAATGTTTGTTTTAACCGTGTTAGCCTCTCTTAGGCCTATTGGATTGGATAGAGATTCAGAATCCTATTCCAATCTGGTGCTGAGTGTTCAGCAGGGCTATAGAAGTATTGAGCCTTCATTTATTTTTATTTCTGAATTTTCAACGAAAGTCTTTGGTGATGATAATGTAAGAGTTACTCTTGCAATATATGCCATACTAAACCTTCTATTAATATACTTTGCCATAGCTAAATCTTCAACTCACAAGTTATTTAGTATTTCTATATATGTTTTATTATTTTATACGTTGTTAACATTTACACAAATAAGATTTGGTGTGTCTTGCGGGCTACTCTTGCTTTCTTTAAAGGATGTGTCGGAACGAAACCTAAAGGGATTTATGGTTAAGATCGCTATTGCTACTCTATTTCATTATCTTTCGATAATATATATATTTATATACTTTATAAGTACGAAGAGAGTTAAATTATTCAGGTATATTTTGTTTGTCCTATTTTCTTTTTTGTTATCATCACAATTAACATCCCTAGCTCAGTTGATCCTAGAATACGCTAACTATCTACCGGATTATTTGTCCATTAAAATAAATTCATATCTGCGATATAGAGTAGACGAGTTTAAACAATTCAATCTAATTAATAGTTTGAGTATCATAGTTCTTACTTTTCTAACGATTATTTGTTTCTCGATGAAGCGTTTAAACCTTACGGCATTAGATGTATTGTGCATAAAGGTAATGTCTATTGGAGTTGGCCTCTTCGCTATATTTTCTTTTTTCCCAACGTTGAGTATTAGGTTCTTAAATATATCTGGTTTAATGTTGATTTTTGTTGCTCCTAGCTTAATAAGAGTTTTTCCGGGAAGGCCTCAACAGTTAATAAGCATTTTATTCGTGCTTTTTATTTTTTTATTATATTTCATTAAAATTAATTTTTTTAATGGTTTATTAAATATTGACTATTAAATTTATGAGTTGTTTATGAAAAAGATATTATATATCCACCATTGTTCGGTGTTTGGTGGTGCTTCTAGAAGTATATATGAAGCGATCAAAGCTTTTCCAGATGGGCAGGTAGATCCATATTTTTTGTGTGCAAAGGGGTCTGCTAGTAAAAAGTTTTTAGAGTTGACAGAAAACGTCATAGAAACAAGAGGTATAAGTGCATTTGATCATACTAAATTTAGTTATTATAGAGGGAGAAGGTGGTTAGTATTGCTTAGAGAGTTTTTTTTTCTAGGGTTTACATTTTTTAGTATGCTGAAAGCACGAGTAGTTTGGGGGAAAGACGCTTTTAATGCGATACACATTAATGAAATTACTCTAACTCCAGTAATAATTTTTGCGAAAATATTATTTAAAGCACCTATAATATGTCATTGCAGGTCAATTCAGGCAAACAATGTTGGTGAATTACGGGAAAACCTAATACGTAAGATAGTTAACAGGTATGTTTCTTGTGTTGTGGCGATAGATAACGATTGCTCCAGAAGTTTGTCATTAGATATACCAGTACATGTCATTCATAATGGATTAAATGTGACAGGTACATCATATTTCTCAAATAAAAAATTCCAGGATAAGTTTACTGTTGGTTTTGTTGGGAATCTCCTGCCATCTAAGGGGATCTATGACTTAATTGAATGCGCAAAAAAATATAAACAGATGGAGGTAGATGAGGTCATCTTTCTCATTGTCGGCCCTAGTTTTGAACAGGAGGCTAGTATCTTTGATCAGATTTTTAGTTTTTTGGGTTTTCGCGAATTGGCGGGCAAGAAAATACTAAGCTTGATCACTAAATATGAATTAGATAATGTAATCAATATTGGGTTTCAAGACGATATTAGCTCTGTTTTTCAGGGGATGGACATTTTATGTTTCCCGTCTCACCTGGATGCAGTGGGTAGGCCTGTGTTTGAAGCGGCATATTTTGGTGTACCTAGTGTTGTAGCAGTAACAAATCCAACCCCTGATACTTTTATACCAAATATTACGGGGGTAAAAGTACGGAATAAGTGTCCTGCTGATTTATATGATGCTATTGAGCTTTATCGTAACTCGCCAGAAACATTAAGCACGCATGGTGACAATAGTCGTGTGCTTTCAAATGAATATTATAATATTTCAAAAAACTCTCAGATGCTCGTGAACCTTTATGGATCAGTCTGAAGTTTTATAGGGTTAATAAAATGTTTTATGATAAAACTTTACTAATCACTGGAGGCACTGGGTCCTTTGGTAATGCAGTTTTACGACGTTTTCTGTCTAGTGATATAAAAGAAATCCGTATTTTTTCCCGAGACGAGAAAAAACAAGATGATATGCGTAAAGCTTTTAATAATGACAAGTTAAAGTTTTATATTGGTGATGTGCGTGATTATCAAAGTATTTCAAATGCTATGCGCGGTGTGGATTATGTTTATCACGCGGCTGCATTAAAGCAGGTTCCATCTTGCGAGTTCTATCCGTTAGAAGCGGTAAAGACCAATGTTATTGGCACTGAGAATGTCCTTGAAGCATCAATATTTCATAATGTGGAACGTGTGGTTTGTTTGAGTACTGATAAAGCGGTTTACCCGATAAACGCAATGGGTATTTCAAAAGCGATGATGGAGAAAGTTATTGTTGCTAAGAGCCGTAACCTTCAAGGCACAAATACAACGATTTGTTGTACGCGTTACGGAAATGTCATGGCTTCACGGGGGTCCGTTATTCCGTTATTCATTAGGCAGGTTGTTAATGGGGAGCCAATTACCATTACAGATCCTTCAATGACTCGTTTTATGATGACCTTAGATGACGCTGTTGATCTCGTTTTGCATGCCTTTAAACATGGTAAAAACGGTGATATTTTTGTTCAGAAAGCACCTGCAGCAACGATTGATGTACTTGTAAAGTCTTTACTTGAATTAATGGATACTGAGGAGCATACCGTTAACATTATTGGTACGCGTCATGGTGAAAAATTATTTGAAGCATTGTGTAGTCGAGAAGAAATGTTCGTAGCTCAGGAGCAAGGAGCGTATTACCGCATTCCAGCAGATAATCGTGATTTAAATTATTCAAAATTCTTTGAGGATGGAGAGTCTGATTTATCGGTTGTTGAAGATTACAACTCTCACAATACTGAACGTCTTGATGTTGAGGGAATGAAAATGTTACTGAGAAAGTTGGATTTTATTCGCGAAATTGAAAGTGGAAACATGGTTGTACCAGAGGGTGTATAAATGCGCATTTTGATTTTAGGTGCCACGGGCATGCTTGGTTATAGCCTGTTTTCAAACCTGCGAGACCTTGATGGGCTTGAAGTGTTTGGTACGGTTAGAAACATTAAAGGAAAAGAAGCTTTTTTTGAGCACGCTTTATCTTCTTTGGTCTTTGATGTTGATGTTACTGAAATAGCTCAAATTGAGCGTGTTATTGAGTCTATAAAACCCGATGTAATGATTAATTGCATAGGTTTAATCAAACAGCATAGTATTTCTAAGCAGCACATTAGTGCGATTGAAATAAATTCACTGTTACCACATAAACTTGCCAGCTTATGTGAGCAACACTCTGCAAAGTTAATTCACTTCTCAACTGATTGTGTTTTTTCTGGTAAAGAGGGACTATACACTGAAGAAAGCATACCAGATGCAATTGATTTATATGGTAAATCAAAATGTTTAGGTGAGGTTGATTATGCACCGCATTTAACGTTGAGAACGTCTATTATCGGTCATGAGCTAAGTTCTTCGGTGAGCTTGGTAGACTGGTTCTTATCTCAGTCTGATGAAGTGAAAGGTTTTTCTAAAGCAATATTCTCAGGTATGCCGACATGTTACATCGCAAAATTGCTTGCTGAACATATTCTTAAAATGCCAGAGCTTTCTGGGTTATATCATTTGTCAGTAGCGCCAATTGATAAATATACTTTATTAAAGCTAATTTCTGAAACATATAGTAAGGAAATTATTATTAATGAGTTTTCCAATTTTGAAATCGACCGTTCTTTGAAATCAGAAAAACTAATGAATGAACTGGGGCTCATTGTACCGTCATGGATTGAGTTAATTGATTATATGCATAGCGATTATGTGAAAAGGTACAAAATATGAATAAACTAAAAATAGTTACAGTGGTAGGCACAAGGCCTGAGATTATTCGACTTTCAAGAACTATCGCAAAATTAGATCAGCACTGTGAACATGTTCTAGTTCATACAGGGCAGAATTATGATTATGAGCTGAATCAGATATTCTTTGATGACTTAGGTATCCGATCCCCTGATGTATTTTTAGAGTGTGCAGGTGAAACAGCTGCCGATACAATGGCACAAGTTATTAGCAAGTCAGATAAACTATTTGCTGAAATGTTGCCTGACGCGATGCTTATCTTGGGTGATACAAATAGCGCTCTTTCTGCAATATCAGCCAAGCGTAGAAAAATTCCTATTTTCCATATGGAGGCAGGTAACCGTTGTTTTGATTTACGTGTTCCAGAGGAAATTAATCGAAAAATTGTAGATCATATTTCTGATGTTAATATGCCCTATAGCGACATTGCCAGAGAATATTTACTAAATGAAGGCATTAAACCTGATTTAATTGTTAAAACAGGTAGTCCAATGGATGAGGTCTTGTCTTTTTATAAAGATAAAATTGACGCGTCTTCTATTTTACAAAAACTTGACTTGGAAAAAGGTCAGTATTTTGTTGTAAGTGTTCATCGTGAAGAAAATGTAGATTCTGATAAAAATATTAATAACTATGTTAGCGCTTTAGGTGTTTTAGCAGACAAATTTGGCTTGCCTATTATTGTGTCTACTCATCCTCGCACGCGAAATAAAATAGAATCATTAGACTTAAAGTTTCATCCACTCGTTCGTTTAATGAAGCCTCTCGGATTTAGTGATTATGTGAAACTACAGGCAGACTCTAGGGTGGTATTAAGTGATAGTGGTACTATTACAGAAGAATCTTCTATTTTGAACTTTGCTGCAATAAATATTCGGGATGCACAAGAGAGACCTGAAGGCTTTGAAGAAGGGGCCGTCATGTTTACCGGTATGAATATAGAAAGAATTCTGCAAGCAATTGATATTTTAGAATGCCAGCCAACAGGTGAAAATAGATTAATTAATGTAGTGCAGGATTATGTCGCGCCTAATGTTTCTGAGAAGGTTATTCGTACTATTATTAGTTACACGGATTATGTTAATCGAGTGGTTTGGAAGAAATCTTAATGCGTTTAGCAATAATAACTGACGACTATCTCCCTCTAAGTACATTAGTGCATGCAAAAATGCTGCATGAGTTGGCGTTGCAGCTAACTATTAACGGACATGAGCTGGTTATTATCACCCCAGGCTTACCTGATCAAAATAAGCGCTTAGTAAGAGATTCAGTTGATGGTATTACTGTATGGCGATTCAGAAACGGGAGAACCAGAGGGGTAAGTAAAATAACACGCGCATTAAATGAGACGTTGTTGTCATTCAACGCATGGAGAGCGATACACAAAGACGTTGAAGTGACTTCTTTTGACGGTGTTATTTACTATTCACCTTCAATTTTCTTTGGGTGGTTAGTAAAGAAATTAAAAACTAAATGTGAATGCGCTTCATACTTAATTCTTCGCGACCTTTTTCCCCAGTGGGTTATTGATGAGAAGTTAATAAAGCAAGGTTCATTAATTGAAAAATATTTTCGTTTTTTTGAAACTTTGAATTATACCTCTGCTGATACAATTGGTTTGATGTCGCCTAAAAATTTAGAATTATTTGAAAGCAGTCACAAGAATAGATTCAATACTCATGTGCTATTTAATTGGTCTGATACAAAATTACCTAAACTTTTGCCGGAAAAATTAAATTTACGGAAGACCTTAGGTCTGGAAGAGAAAATTATCTTCTTTTATGGCGGGAATATTGGCCATGCACAGGATATGAGTAATTTAATGAGGTTGGCCATATCATTAAAAGAAAAGAAAAATATTCATTTTCTATTTATTGGCCAAGGTGATGAGGTAGACTTGGTTAAACGCTCTATAAAGCGTGAGTCATTAGTGAATACTACATTTTTACCCTCTGTTTCTCAGGAAGAATTTAAACATGTTCTCCGGCAGGTTGATATCGGCTTGTTTTCACTGGCTTATTCACATAAAACGCATAACTTCCCAGGTAAATTATTAGGTTATATGCTTGAATCTATGCCTATTCTAGGGAGTGTTAACCCTGGAAATGATTTAAGTGATGTTATTTCAAATGCAGGTGCAGGGTATGTATTTGTGAATGGAGAAGATAATAAACTACGAGAAGCGGCAATTGAGTTGGCGTTTAATGCTCAGCTTAGGCATAAGTTAGGTAATAACGGTAGCGGTTTACTTAATCATTCTTTTTCTGTTGAATCTGCCGCCAGTGTTATTACTGAAAGTTTAAATCCTACAAGTTAGCTTAAAGGTTTTTTTAGTGCATATTTTTATTACGGGCATTACCGGTTTCCTTGGGGGAACTGTAGCTAGAAAACTGTTATCAAATAGTCGATTTAGTTTGATGGCTGGGGTGAGGAAAACTGTAGCTTTACCGCAGGGTATCAAACTGACTGAAGTGGGTGAAATAAATCAAAAAACAAACTGGAGTAAGGCATTAGATAAGAGTGAGGTAGTGATTCACTGTGCAGCGAGGGTTCATGTCATGAGTGATTCTTCTGCTGACCCACTATCTGAGTTTCGATCTGTAAATACTTTTGGCACACTTAATTTAGCGAAACAAGCCGCACAATCTGGGGTTAGGCGTTTCATTTTCATCAGCTCAATTAAAGTAAATGGTGAACATACAACAGCTAGCTCACCGTTCACACCAAATGATGCTTATGTTCCAACTGACCCATATGGCTTAAGTAAATATGAAGCGGAAGTTGGTTTACAAAAAATAGCTCAAGAAACCGGAATGAAAGTGGTGATTATTCGTCCACCATTAGTCTATGGCCCAGGTGTTAAAGGTAATTTTGTTAGTATGATGAAGTGGCTAAGTAAAGGTATTCCCCTACCTTTAGGCGCTATTAATAATAAACGAAGCTTAGTTTCTTTAGATAATTTAGTAGACCTTATCGTTACATGTATAGATCACCCTAATGCTGCTAATGAAATTTTTTTAGTTTCAGATGATAATGATATTTCAACTACAACCTTATTAACTAAATTAGCCGTTTCATTAAATGCGCCCAAACGCCTACTCCCTGTACCCGGAGCATGGTTATTGTTTTGTGCAAAATTATTAGGTAAACAAGATGTAGCTCAGCGTTTGTTAGGGTCTTTGCAGGTAGATATAACAAAGACCAAATCACTTTTAGACTGGACACCACCCTATACGGTTGACGAGAGTCTTAAAAAGACAGCTCAGTTCTTTTTAAAGCAATAACCAGAGAAAAATAGTTACCATCATGAATTCAATATTTTTTAGACTGTTAGATTTTACTGCTGCTTTTTTTGGGCTGATCCTTACATTTCCCATTTTATTCGTTGTAGTTATTGTAGGCTTTTTCGATACAGGCTCACCTGTATTCACACAAAAGCGAGTGGGTAAAAATAAAAAACCATTTACCTTAATTAAATTACGCACAATGAGTGTTGATACTAAATCCGTAGCCAGCCATTTAGCCAGTACGGCATCTATTACAAAAATGGGTGGGTTTCTACGTAAAACTAAAATAGATGAGTTGCCACAATTAATTAATGTTTTAAAGGGTGAGATGAGCTTGGTAGGACCAAGGCCTTGCTTGTTTAATCAGGAAGAGTTGATTGAAGAACGGGACTCACGCGGTGTATTCCAGGTGTTGCCTGGTATTACAGGTCTTGCCCAAGTCAATGAAATTGACATGTCTACCCCTAAGCTGCTGGCCGAATGGGATGAAAAAATGATTAAGAAATTTTCATTAGTAGATTATTTTAGCTATATTTTGATGACTGCAACGGGTAAGGGCTCCGGAGATAGAGTGAAATAGCTGTTTCTACCCCTCCTTTTGCTTTACTAGCCTATAAGAATTAGAATACAGTTTTTGTATCAAATTAGGGGACTTTGTGTTCGAGCGTATTCTTAATTTACCCCGCTACCAAAAAAGAGTTATATCGGTTGTTACAGACAGTGTTTTTATTTTTCTAGCACTTTGGTTGTCTATATGTGTTCGATTAGAAACTTTCTATATCCCGAATAATAAGTTAGTGTTTGGATCTTTTGCGTTAACCGTAGTTGTAACTATAGCTGTTTTTATTCGGTTAGGGCTTTACCGTGCTGTTATTCGTTACTTATCAAACCATGCATTAATAGCCGTCGTTTCTGGTGTTTCTGTATCTGCTTTAATTTTCTCAGCCTCTAGCTTCTTGTTAAAAGCACCTGTTCCACGGTCGGCTCCCTTTATATATTGGGGCTTAGCTTTGTTGTTTGTTGGTGGCTCACGAATGTTAGTTCGCTCTTATGTGAACCAAACAAAACGAAAACTAAAAGAAAAAGTAATTATATACGGTGCAGGAACATCAGGGATTCAGCTAGCTAATGCCTTATTTCAAGGAGAAGAGTTTCAGCCGGTTGCTTATGTAGACGATAATAAAACTCGTCAGGGTAGTGTTTTTCAAGGCTTGAGAGTTCATAGTCCGGCTCAGCTTTCTAAACTCATTGAAAAGCATGGCGTAAACAAACTTTTATTAGCTATTGGTGGCGCGCCCCACTCTCAACGTTCATTAATATTGAGATACCTGGAGCCTTTAGCCATTCAGGTGCAAACAATCCCCAATATGGCTGAAGTCATCAGTGGTAGGGCTAAAATTGAAGAAATTAAAGATATTGAGATCGAAGACCTTCTGGGTCGAGACCCTATTGCACCAGATGATGAATTATTAAATGCATTCATTAAAGATAAGGTCGTGATGGTCACCGGTGCTGGCGGCTCCATTGGTTCTGAGTTATGCCGGCAGATAATTCAGCATAAACCAAAAGCGTTAGTGTTATTTGAATTGTCTGAGTTTAATTTATATGCAATCCATCATGAGCTACAAACGCTGGTTAATGAATGTCAGTTTGATGTTGAGCTGAAACCGGTAATGGGTTCTGTTCAGCGTGAACACCGCCTAGAAGTGATAATGAGTACCTTCAATGTACAAACTCTTTATCATGCGGCCGCGTATAAACATGTTCCATTAGTAGAGCACAATGTTGTTGAGGGTGTAAGAAACAATATATTTGGCACTTGGTATGCAGCAGAGGCTGCAATAAAAGCCAAGGTAGAAACATTTGTTTTAATATCTACAGACAAAGCTGTGCGCCCAACTAATGTAATGGGTGCCAGTAAGCGCATGGCCGAACTGGTGCTTCAAAGTATATCAAAAAGACAAAATACGACCCGCTTCTGTATGGTTAGGTTCGGTAACGTTTTGGGTTCATCGGGTTCGGTCGTCCCTCTCTTTAGAAAACAAATTAAAAAGGGCGGCCCGATAACGGTTACTCACCCGGATATTATTCGTTATTTCATGACCATTCCTGAAGCGGCTCAGCTGGTGTTGCAAGCGGGTAACATGGGAGTAGGGGGCGATGTTTTTGTTCTTGATATGGGAGCGCAGGTTAAAATAGCTGACCTAGCCAAAAAAATGGTTCATTTAATGGGACTTGAAGTAAAAGATGAAGACAATCCAGAAGGTGATATCGCAATTGCTTATACAGGCTTACGCCCAGGTGAAAAGCTTTATGAAGAACTGCTGATAGGAGATGATCCGCAAGGTACAGGTCACCCCCGCATAATGAAAGCACAGGAACTATCTCTTAAATGGGAAGAGGTTAGTGATGTGCTGGATCGCTTAGATACAGCTTGTCATACTTTCGACTGCGATAAAGTAAGAGCTATTCTAGAAGAAACACCTTTAGGCTTTGCTCCTAGCAGTAATATGGAAGATTTGGTTTGGAAACAAGAAAAACTGGATACGCCGTTACCAGGTAATGTACATAAGATTGTGCAGATAGAGAAAGAAATTAACGGTTGATATAGGTGTGATGCAATATGACACTTAAGTCGTGCTAGGTTATAATCTGTTCGTATAGTTAATATGCTCCAGGGATTTGGAGTGTTTACATATTAAACGTCAAGGAGTGACAATATCTATGCCTTCCTCTCAAATTGCTTGTGCCAGACTTAGGGCTGGACTACTCGCTAAGCCAGATGACATCAAGCTTTTAGAACTAAAAATAGAATCTGTTAATCGAAAGATTCAAGAGTTAAGTAAAAGCCGCCTTTTAGACAAAAATGAATTATATTTTCTTTATAGCTGTGTTGACCATTTAACCTTGAGGTTGCAGGGCTTAGAGTGTCAATGGTTAGACGAATTGGACCTGATTAATAAGATTATCATCAGTCAGGCTAATATTCATTCGTCTATTACTCATCTTAACTCCCTGAAAAATGACCTTACTGTGCTACAGGATGACTCAGCGCTTGTGTATATGGATTTTCATAATCAACAGTTCTCATAATATCCAGAACTTTTCCTTGGTGGGTTTTACTAAAGCGACAGCTACGCATGAAAAATACCATATTAGGTAGACTAGTAACTGTAATGCTAAATATAATAAGGCTTACTAAGTTACAACTTACCGTTTTATATAACGTATTATTTATTACGGAGAAACAACGTTGATCACTCCCGTTATTCTGTCCGGAGGTTCTGGAACCCGTCTTTGGCCTCTTTCTAGAGAGGCCTACCCAAAGCAATTTATTAACCTGGTAAACGATAATAGCCTGCTAGGCGACACCGTTGAACGTGTAGAAGCCCTTGACGATGTTCAGCATCTAATTGTAGTTTCAAACGAACAGCACCGGTTTATGGTGGCAGCTTGTTTGCAAACTCATGACCATCTAAATAACAGTTCTATTATATTAGAGCCTGTAGGTCGTAATACCGCACCAGCAATTGCCTTGGCTGCTTATAAGGCGATAGAAGTTGATGCGGATGCCGTATTACTCATTATGCCTGCCGATCATGTTATAAAAAATAACCCTTTGTTTGCCGAGGCGGTTAAGAAGGGAAAGCAGGCCGCTCTTGAAGGAAAGTTAGCGACCTTTGGTATTGTTCCTGACTCCCCTCATACAGGTTATGGATATATTAAATCGGGTGAGCAACAAGGTGACTGGGCTGTTGTTGACCAGTTTGTTGAAAAACCAGATGAAAATACCGCTAAAGAATATATAAGCACTGGTAAATATTACTGGAACAGCGGAATGTTTATGTTTCGTGCAGACCGGTATTTACAGGAACTTGAAAAGTTTAATCCTGAAATGGTGTCTACTTGTAAAGAAGCCATTGAAAAAAGTAGCACAGACCTCGATTTTATTCGTGTAGATGAAGAAAGCTTTGCTGCCAGCCCTAATGACTCAATCGACTATGCTGTAATGGAAAAAACGGATTCAGCGGTTGTTGTACCTTTAGATGCAGGGTGGAGTGATGTGGGCTCATGGTCTGCATTGTGGGAGATTCATCAGCAAGATAAAAATGGCAACGTCTGTAAAGGTGATGTTATTATGGAGGACGTGAATAACTCTTATATTCATTCAGAGTCACGTTTAGTTGCGGCTATTGGTGTGGATGATCATGTAATTGTTGAGACTGATGATGTAATTCTGGTTGCCGATAAATCTCGTGTTCAAGATGTTAAAAAGTTAGTTGCTCAGTTAAAACAACAAGACAGACATGAGCATCGTTTCCATAAAAAGGTTCATCGCCCTTGGGGGTGCTATGAAGGTATAACTAAAAGTGAGCGGTTTCAGGTTAAGCGAATAATGGTTAACCCAGGCGCTAAGTTATCACTTCAGAAACATCATCATAGAGCTGAGCACTGGATAGTGGTTCAGGGTACCGCATTGGTTACTCGTGGCACTGAAGAAATTCTGTTAACAGAAGACCAGTCTACTTATATACCTCTTGGGACTATCCATAGACTAGAAAACCCAGGCGTTATTCCTCTTGAGCTTATTGAAGTTCAAACGGGTAGTTATTTAGGTGAGGATGATATTGTACGACTTGAAGATACTTATGGACGAAGGTAAATAAATAATAGGAGGGCAGGGATGCCAACAATTAGTGAACATCTAAAAAATATTGCACCTTTGGAGTAATTATTGTGCGCAAAGTTGTGAGTGTTGAGACTAGGCCAGAGTACACTCTGTTTCTGGTGTTTGATGATGGAACTCAGGGTGAAATTTCTATAGCAGATAGATTATTTGGACCAATGTTTGAGCCTCTGAAAAAGATTGATTTTTTTGAGCAAGTTCAGGTAGATCGCTATGGCGCTGTATATTGGCCCAATGAAGCTGATTTGGCTCCGGATGCACTTTATCAGAAATTATCAAAGAATTAGCTTACCAGTTCATATTCAAGGATGAAAAATGAAACCTATTGCATTAGTGGGTGATTATCACCAATGCCCCGTTTACTGCGGAAAAACCCCTCATAAGGGTGGCCCTATTATTAAAGGTGCATCAACTGTATTTGTTAATGGTCGGCCTGTTGCCAGAATGGGGGATCAGGCAGCATGTAATGGCCCTTTAGATATTATTGTTGGGGGCTCGGCTTCGGTGTTTGTTGAAGGAATGCCTGCTGCCAGAATGGGCGACCCAACGGCACATGGCGGGGTTATTTTAGTGGGTGATCCAACAGTTGTCGCTGGGGGCTAGTCAAATAAACAATAACGCTATATAATCCACCGGAAACAGGGTTCAAAGGATTTGGACTTAGTAGTTACAGACGAGGTCAGGGAGTGACATGTCGATTTCTATTTTCTATATTTCTAATTTCTATTTTAGTTGTACTCAATGCTTAGTTTAAATCTATGGCATGAAGGGGT
>ENA-OSET01000272-OSET01000272.1-sediment-metagenome-genome-assembly--contig:-NODE-272-length-58969-cov-13.597314_pt1 | contig 58969 bp, 31 predicted proteins | sample MGYA00237882_ERZ534229 | MGnify/ENA primary metagenome ERZ534229 (study PRJEB26408, sample SAMN06266212) | sediment metagenome | isolation source: Hudson Canyon methane seep mesocosm | place...
ATAAGCAGTGTGCCTTCATACTCAACTAAGCGTTCTTCTAATAGCTCTAAGGTCTCCATATCTAAATCATTGGTGGGTTCATCCATAATGATTAAATTGGCTGGCTTGGTAAATAACTTAGCTAATAAGAGTCTATTTTTTTCACCACCTGATAATGTTTTAATGGGTGAGCGCGCTCTTGCTGGCGCAAATAAGAAGTCACTTAGGTATGAAATAACATGTCGTGGCTCACCGTTAATGAGTACATGATCATTACCTTCTGCAATCGCATCAGCTACACTCATTTCTGGATCTAATACCTCCCTTAGTTGATCAAAGTAAGCAACTTGTAACTTAGTTCCTTGCTCAACGGCACCTGAGTTGGGCTCAATTTCTTTTAATAATAATTTTAAGAACGTTGTTTTTCCTGCGCCATTTGGACCAATTAAGCCTATTTTGTCACCTCGCTGAATCACCGATGAAAAATTATTAACAATTGGTTTTTCTGGGTAATTAAAAGTTGTATCTATAAATTCAACCACTTTTTTACCTGACGCATCCCCCCTCTCCATTGAGATTTTTGTAGTTCCTTGTAGGTTACGTCGCTGCGAACGTTCTTTGCGTAAGTCTTTTAATGCGCGAACACGCCCCTCATTTCTTGTTCTACGCGCTTTAATGCCTTGGCGTATCCAAACTTCTTCTTCCGCTAACTTTTTATCAAACAGTGCATTTTGCGTTGCTTCTTCATCGAGTGACGCTGCTTTTTTCACCAAATAATCTGCGTAATCACCCGGCCAAGAGACTAAGTTACCGCGATCTAAATCAATAATACGTGTAGCTAATTTTTGTAAAAATGAGCGATCATGCGTTACAAATAAAATTGCCCCTTTAAAGTTAATTAATTGCTCTTCTAACCACATGATACTTTCAAGGTCTAAGTGGTTAGTCGGTTCATCCAATAAAAGTACTTCTGGCTCAATCACTAAGGCTTTTGCTAATGAGACCCGCCTTTTCCAGCCTCCTGAAAGCCCTTTAACTTTAGTTTCTGCCGGTAAATTTAAACGCGTTAAGATATTTTCCACACGTTGCTGTATTTGCCAGCCATTATGAACATCTAACTTATGTTGTAAATCACCCATTTCCGTCATCACCGCATCGGTCATGTCCGTCATATGCAAGGTAATTTCATGATAGCGTTTAATCCATCCCCCTACTTCACCTAAGCCACCTGCCACAACATCGTATATTGTTTCTTCATCTGGCAAATGAGGCATTTGCTCTAAAACAGCAATACGTAACTCAGGCTTGTACCAGATTTCACCTTCATCAGCATGAATATGCTTCATGACAATTTTCATTAAAGTTGATTTACCTTCGCCATTTCGACCTAACAAACCAACCCGTTCGCCTTCTTCTAGCTGAAACTCTGCTTTATTTAATAATAAATGCGTACCAAATGCGATTGAGACTTTTTTTAAGCGTATTAATGCCATTGAGTGTGTTCCGTGACTATTTTATTCAAATTACTTATCTTTATTAGAGCAGGCTTACAGCTTACAAATAAAGCTCCAACAAAAAAAGGGGGGTGCTATCTAGAGCTACCCCCCTTTTTATATATAACTAACCAAGCTATAACTTTATGCAGTTAATTTTACGTACTTTTGATAAAGCGTATCATGGTCTTCTACCTTATCAGGGTCTTTATCAATACAATCTACTGGGCATACTTCTATGCATTGCGGTAAATCGTGATGACCAACACACTCAGTACAAAGTGCTGGGTCAATTATATAAATATCTTCGCCTTGTGAAATAGCGCCGTTAGGGCACTCAGGTTCACAAACATCGCAATTTATACATTCATCATCAATCAGTAGTGACATTCTTATCCTCTATTAAACTTTTTAAATAATTGGTGCTGCACAATTTCAGGCACAAAACTAGAAACGTCACCGCCTAGCCTAGCTATCTCTTTAATCATGCTGGAAGAAATAAATTCATATTGCTCTGCAGGTGTTAAAAACATCGTTTCCAGTTCGGGTGATAAACGGCGGTTCATCCCTGCTAACTGAAATTCATATTCAAAATCCGAGATTGCTCTTAAACCTCGTAAGATGACATTTGCACCTTGCTGCCGAGCACAATCAACGAGTAAATTATCAAAGCCGATAATATTAACATTTTCAAAGCTAGCTGTTGTTTGCTTCAATAAATCAACTCTCTGGTCGACATCAAACAAAGGCCCTTTTCCACTATTAACAGCAACAGCGACAATCACTTTATGATAAATACGTGATGCGCGAGCAATGATATCAATATGTCCATTAGTAACTGGATCAAAAGTGCCTGGGTATATTGCTGTTATATTCATTGTCTTATCAAAATCGCGACATTAAAAAATGTACGATAACTTTTCAAAACCGAGCATTATACCTTGGTAATAGTTAGAGCGGTAATTTTTCATTATCTAATGACTATTTAACTGCAAGTCTACCTACGACTAAGACAAAAAATTATAAAATTAGTCGAATAGATCACAGATAATACATTTATAGTTTACAAGATAAAAAACATTGATTTTTATATGCTATATTTTCAATAAAATTTTTATAAAAAAATATGTCTATTTTCAATATAAACCTACATGAAACAATCTACTCATTGTCTGATGCGCTTGATTTAGTAGGGGTCACGCAAGTCAACCACGGTAAACGCGTTGCTTATATGGCGGCCGAATGCGGGAAAGCAATGCACTGGCCATCAAATCAGGTTGATGATTTATTTAAAGCTGCAATACTCCATGACTGCGGCGTTTCAAATACTGCTGTTCACGCAAAACTAGCTCAATTTCAATGGGAGCAAGAACAAGGTCATTGTGAAGTCGGCGCCAATATTCTTAAGTCAGCACCTCTTTTATCTGACTTATCAGATACCGTTCTTCATCACCATACACACTGGTCTGATTTAAAACATTTAGACTTACCTGAACAAGTAAAACTTAATGCTAATTGTATTTATTTAGTTGATCGAGTTGATGTTTTAGCTTTAGGCTACCGTTTAAAAGAGCCCGATATATTAGTAAATGTTGACCAAATCAGGGCCTTAATTTCTGAAAAAATCAATGACTGGTTCCACCCAGAGATAGTTGATATCTTTATGGAAGTTTCTTTATCTGAAGCCTTTTGGTTTTCATTAGAAAGGGAACATATTTCAGGGTATGTTTCGACCTGGGTTGATCACGATCACACCCGGGAAATTGATTTTCAAGACCTAAAAAGCATTGTACGAATTTTTTCCTATGTGGTTGATGCTAAAAGTTCCTTTACATGCGAACACTCCGAAGGTGTAGCCTGTTTAGCAAGATACCTAGGAGAACTGTCTGAGCTCTCGGATAAGACCTGTGATTCTATTGAGATGGCTGGATTACTGCATGACATAGGGAAGCTTAGAGTACCTGATGAAATCCTTGAAAAGCCAGGAAAATTAACCGAAACAGAGTTTAAAACCATCAAACGCCATAGTTTTGATACCTACAATATACTCAAAAATATAAAAGGTTTTGAGCAAATTGCGCAATGGGCATCAGACCATCACGAACGTGTTGATGGGGGTGGCTATCCCTACCATAAAGTAGAGAGCAGGCTTTCATTAGAAGCAAGAATTATAGCCGTAGCTGACGTATTCCAATCTTTAGCGCAAAAACGCCCCTATCGCGAAGCACTTTCACCTATTGAAATTCTGGATATTTTAATACAACAAGCGGATACCGGGCATTTAGATAAAGCCATTGTTAATATCGTCGAACAAAATTTAACGCAGTGCTGGAAAGAAGCTTTACTTATGCATAAAACTGAAGATTTAGTATGCGTATAATTATTCATCGCTCTGAAATCTCACGCAAACTCATGTAAAAACCACCCTTTAGAAATACCAACTAGCCCCATTAAAACTACTAACTTCGCTCAAATAAATGATAAGCGACCTCCCCTGCCACCTTATGTTTAAGCAACTGCCAATGACTAGGAATACCTTCAAGCTTTAATTGCTTTTCTACTTCAATATAAATTTTTGCATGAGGTGCTAACCACATTTTATCTTCTAGCCAGTTTAAAGTTTGTAATGCTAAGCCTTTACCAAAAGGCGGATCTAAAAACACCAGGCTAAATGGTTCAGCATCACCCGATAAAAAACGAAAAACGTCTTGTTGAACAATTTTAATTTGTGTTGCTGATAATAACTCAGTATTCGCTTTTAATTGACGACAAACCTGCGCATTATTATCCACTTGAACAACATGCTTTGCGCCTCGTGAAGCAGCCTCCACCCCTAATGCGCCACTGCCTGCATATAAATCTAAACAGCGACTAGCTAGTACATCATGCTGCAACCAATTAAATAAGGTTTCACGCACCCTAATGGGTGTAGGTCGTAACCCTTCAACATCAGGAAAAACTATATTACGGCTACGCCATTCACCACCAATGATTTTAACTTTATTGCTCACTGACACCACCGACACTAATAATTTGTAATAAATTTTTCTGTACACGCGCCTGAAATGCTGACTGAATATCTTTTTTACTAACCTGCGCTACTTTACCTTGAAATGTTTCTAGGTAATCTAAAGGCAGCTGATAAAACGCAATCATAGACACGTAATTCATTAACTTACGGTTATTATCAAAACGTAAAACAAAACCACCCGTGAGGTTTTTCTTAGCCGCAATTAGCTCTGTCTCACTAGGCCCAGTCGCTATAAAGTCTTGTACAGTTTTTTGCAACACTTCGGTGGCAACTTTTCTTTGCTTATTTTGTGTTTGCAAACCTATCGTAAAAGGGCCTTTTTCTGCCAATGGAGAAAAATAACTATAAGCGCTATACGCAAGCCCGCGCTTTTCTCGTATTTCATTAAATAAGATAGAAACCAACCCTCCCCCCCCTAAAATATAATTACCCACATATAATGGAAAATAATCTTTATCAGTTCTGGATAAAACGGGTAAGCCCGCAAGAATATGTGTTTGACTAGAAGGGAAATTTATATGCTTCTTCTGTCCATTTTTAGGCAACTGTACAGAAACTAAAGCTTTGGCTTTCTGCCCTATACTTAACTTTGCATATAGTTTCTCCGCTATTTTATGAGCTTGTGTTTTAGTTAAATCCCCCACTATGACTAAAATCGCATTATTGCTTACGTAGTATTCTTGATAGAACTTTTTAATGTCCACTAACGTTAGTTTGCTCACTGTTTCAATTGAGCCAGCACTTAAATGCGCATAGGGATGCTGCCCATATAAAGCCTGATAAAACTCTTTTTTTGCAATATTTCCAGGGCGCTCTTGCTGCTGCTTAAGCTCCATAAGCAATTGACTTTTTATACGCTGAAAATTACTTTCTTCAAATTGAGGTTTAGCTGCAATCACTTCAAAAGTGGCTAAAGCCTGAGATAAGAGCTTATCTTGCGTTAAACTACGTAATTGGAGGTATGCATAGTCCTGATTAACACTATTACTATACTGTGCACCTACTTGATCGAAGCGTTCAGCTACTTGATCAGCATTCCACAGGCCCGCTCCCGTCTCTAATAAACGATTCGTTAATACAGCAATACCATGAGATTTATCATCTCGCGCACTACCCGCATTAAATTGCATGCGTATATCAACCATAGGTAAACCTGGACTAGCAACAAAATATACTCGCCCCCCCTGTGAGCTTTGCCAATGCTGAATAGGGGCTATCGCCCACACCTGAGTGGAAGCAGTGATAAATAAAGCACTCAATATCCATAGTTTAATGCGCATAACTAGCTCCTGATTTTGAATTAGCCAACATACTTTGAGGGTCTAAATAGGCAATACTTAAATGTGACTCAATTAGATACTTTTTAGCAACTAGCCTTACTTGCTCAGCCGTAACTTGAGTGATTTTTTGCATATAGTTTTCTGAGGTTTGCCAGCCTAAACCCACTGTTTCATACATTCCTAATTTCATGGCTTGATAAAATAATGAATCTTGCTCGTAAACTGAGCTCGCCAGCACCTGCGCCTTAACGCGCTCTAATTCTTTATCGCTAATAAGTTCTTGCTGTAAAATGCGTATTTCTTTTTTTAAGGCCAGCTCCATATCTAATAAGCTTTTTCCAGCCACCGGAGTTGCCTCAAATAAAAATAACTCCTCTAAACGCCCACCTAAGTCATAACCCGCACCGACTGACGTTGCAATTTTCTGACCTCGCTGTAAACGAGTTGCCAACCGAGCGCTATCGCCGCCATCTAACACACCCGCAAGAACATCTAAAGCATAAGCTTCCCAAGTATGCTCTATGACATTCAAACTTGGTACTTTATAAGCCATCAATATATAAGGTACTTTCGCAGGTAGTTTTATAGTCATACGCCGTACACCCACTTGTTGCATTTCTTTCTGTGGCTTTAATGGTTTAATCGCTACCTGAGGAATTTTTGAAAAATATTGCTGAGCCAACTTAAATACTTCTTCAGCCTGTACATTACCAACGACAATTAAGGTTGCATTATTAGGCGCATACCATTTTTTATACCATGCTTGTAAATCATCAACTTGGTAATTTTCAATATCTTCTGGCCACCCTATAACTGGATTTCTATACGCTGAATTAGTATATGCCATCGCCATTAAGTATTCTTGTAATTTAGCGCGAGGCTTATCTTCCGTACGCATGCGCCGTTCTTCCATCACCACTTGGAGTTCTTTTTTTAATTCACTCGCAAGCAAATGTAAATTTTGCATCCTATCCGCTTCTAACTCAAAGCTAATTGCTAGACGGGACTTCTCCAAGGTTTGAAAATATGCGGTATAATCACGCCCTGTGAAGGCATTTTCTCGGCCACCGTTTTCTGCAATAATTTTAGAAAACTGACCCGCAGGGTGATTATCAGTACCTTTGAACATCATGTGTTCAAGCATGTGGGAAATTCCGGTAATACCAGCAGGCTCATAACTCGAGCCAACTTTATACCAAATTTGCGACACAACAACAGGTGATCGGTGTTGTTCTTTCACTAAAACTTTAAGACCATTAGTCAAGATTCGCTCTTGAACATCAGTCGCATTAGCATTAAATGAATAAAATATTAAAACTATAAAAAAACGAAGTATCATTATTACCTTCTCGAAAAACAGTGAACGATAAAATACAATATCAAGTGTATTATTTTATCTCAGATAGCAATTAAACATGACCCTCAAAGCATGACAAACGAAAAAAAGAATTTAACCTGGAAAAACTATCTTGAACTCTGCAAGCCCAAAGTGGTTTTATTGCTTGTATTTACTGCCAATGTCGGCATGTTACTGGCTGTTCCAGGCATGCCGCCTATAGGTCTTTTTATCTATGCAACACTGGGTATCGGTTTAGCCTCAGCCTCAGCGGCTGCCATTAATCATTTTATTGATCAAAAAGCAGATGCCGAAATGGCACGCACGCACAAACGCCCCTTACCTCAAGGCGACCTAAATTCCACTAATGTCTTAACCTTTGCTGCAGTACTCGGTATTTCAGCTATGTTAATCTTAGTGTTTCTTGTTAATACACTAACAGCTGTCCTTACGTTTATTTCTTTAATTGGTTACGCCATTATTTATACCGTGTATTTAAAGCGCTTAACGCCACAAAATATTGTGATCGGCGGCGCCGCTGGAGCAGCGCCCCCTTTGCTAGGTTGGTGCGCTATGACGGGTGAAGTCCATCCTTATGCCTTGCTACTATTTTTATTAATTTTTGTTTGGACGCCGCCACATTTTTGGGCATTAGCTATTGCAAGACGCGATGAATACGCAAAAGTGAACATTCCTATGCTACCCGTTACGCACGGCATAGAATTTACTCGTTTACATATTTTGTTGTACACCATCCTATTATTTATCGTCACCCTCCTCCCATATTTAACGGGAATGAGTGGTTTAATATATCTAATACCTGGTGCACTATTAAGTCTGGGATTTATTTATTTTGCAATCAAAATGATGCGTACTAAATCTGATAAAACAGCGATGCAAACTTTTGCGTATTCGATTGTTTATTTGATGTTACTGTTTGCCGCTTTACTTGTGGATCATTATTTTAGGTTTACTCTTTGACATCCTCCCCCACCTAAAGGAAGGGGATTCCTAGTTACCTAAGAGCGGGTGTGTATCGCTACTACCCACTGGTTTCTGCTGCTGACGGCATTACTGCACCGTTCACTTCACAGACTACCCCCGCCTATCCGGCGGTTGGTTTTCCAGCTAAAAGCGCATGGCCTTTAGCAAGTACATTGATTGCACCAACTATGTCGGCGTTATTTTCATAGCCACATTCGACACAAACAAAATCAGCTTGTGTTAGCCGGTTTTCTTTGGCTACGTGGCGGCAACAAGGGCAGGTTTGGCTAGTGTGATGCGGCGGAACTTTAAGCACTATTCCACCATTCCAGCCTTGCTTATATTCAAGCATCGTTGCAAACATGCTCCAACCTTGATCTAAAATAGCCTTATTCAAGCCTGCTTTTTGCGCCACCTTCTTACCGTGCTTTTCGCTATTCCCTTTAGCCGATTTGCTCATATTTTTTACCCGTAAATCCTCAAGAACAATCATCGCTTGGTTTTCGCAGATTTCAGTTGAGACTTTGTGCAGGTAATCTTTACGCGCATTGCCAATATCCTCATGGCATTGAGTAATCTTTGCCTTTACTTTTTTCCAGTTATTCGAGAACTTCTTTTTATTCTTTAGCTGTCTTTGCCGCTTGGCTAATTTCGCCGCTTTCGCCTTGAAACTGTTTAAGGGTGCGTAAACAGTGCCGTCCGATAGCGTGGAAAACTGTTTAATGCCCACATCAATGCCGACTATGGAAGTTGATTTGTGCGGCAACAACTCGGCTTCGTATTCGGTTTGAATGGCGACGTACCAGTGCTTGCCTTTTCGGCTTACAGTGATATTCTTGGCTTCGCCGATAATCTTGCGGCTGTTGCGGTAACTTACCCAGCCAATTTTAGGCAAAAACACTTGGCTTTTTTCTTGGTCTACCTTAAAGCCTTGTGGGTATCGGAAGCTATCATGCTGGCCTTTTTTCTTAAAAACGGGTATTCGCTTTAATGGTTGGTTTTTATCGAACCCATCTTTAAAAGCTTTCTCCAAATCCTTAAGTTTTTGCTGTATCGCCTGCGATGGAAGCTCCCGTAAGAATCCATATTCATCGGATTGTTTCCAAAGTGTCGCCCAAAAATTAAGCTCGTGATACCACATCAACGGCGCTTTTGTTTCAAGGCGAAAAAGATTGAGCGCCAGGGCTTTATTCCAAACAAAGCGGCTTCCACCTGCGAAATTAGCCAGGTATTGGCTTATCTCCGGCGTTATCTTTAATCGAAACTTGAAAGCCTTGCGTATAGTCTTTTTCATCGTGCTATACTATCACAATTTTAAATTGGTCTATGGAAAAAAATAACGATATTAGACACGGTAGACACTGTGTTTTTAAGATGCACGTTCATTTGGTCTTTGTGACTAAATACCGCCGTGGCGTATTCACAAAAGAAGTGATCGATGACCTGCGAGAAATCTTCACTGGCGTGTGCGCTGACTTCGAGGCCGAACTGGTGGAGTTCGATGGTGAGGATGACCACGTTCACCTGCTAGTTAACTATCCACCAAAAGTAGCGGTGTCGGCACTGGTAAACAGTCTGAAAGGCGTTTCAAGCCGAATGATTCGCAAAAAGAATTACCCTGAAATCAAAAAGAAGTTATGGGGTAGGGCATTATGGTCGCCCAGTTACTTTGCAGGTAGTTGTGGTGGCGCACCTATATCCATTATTCGCCAGTACATTGAACAGCAAAGAACGCCAGAATAATTACTTGAGCGAGCTGAGCCGCTTACATCCCCGCCCTAAAGAGACGGGGTTTTACGCTACTCATGGATAAAAACCCTCAGCCCCATTTGTAACATTACCAAGCATTTCATTAAGGTAATGTTACAAAGTAATTTTTTGCTTGATGAGAAGTGCATTAATAATTACTACCGGTTAAGCGCTTTAATAAAACATCTTCAATATCCCGCCTTGAGTCAAAAACTAAGACTACGAATACTTTTGAGTCAGCAATACGGAATACGACTCTCCATGGAGAAATAACCATTTCTCTGTATTGATTAATATCTTGAGCATAAGTACTTATGTGTATTTAATTTAACATTTTTGTAGGATGGGTAGAATGAAGGGCCTGCTTTTTAGGCGCGTAATGAAACCCATCAATACCACGAATAATGATGGGTTTCGCAAAAAAAACGCTCTACCCATCCTACGTAAAATTGTAATATAAAATGTTAGAATAATTATGACTGTGTACTTATAACTCGGGAACTATTCGGCATCTTTCGGGGTTGTGATATAAATAGTGAGGGGCCTAATTATAGCTCAGGTATTAATCCAATAAAGAATGTATAAAAATACGTTCGCCAATATTGATCTGATTAAAGAGTTGTAAAACATCAGCATTAGTCATTCTGATACATCCATGGGATTCAGGTTGACCTTTCATTAATTGATCAGGGCAGCCGTGAATATAAATATAGCGCCATGTACTGTCCACTTGACCATAGCGATTAGTACCAGGCTCTAACCCCCCCAACCATAGAATTCTTGTTAAAATCCAGTCACGCTTAGGGTAGCTCTGACTCAGCTCTGAGTTGTAAATTTCCCCTGTTGCACGCCGACCTACAAAAACACTATTTAGTGCTGTTTCATTACCAATTTTAGCGCGTACTTGGTGCCAACCTCTCGGTGTACATTCTGAGCCCATCTGTTCACCTACCCCATTTCTTGCAGTAGAAACGGGGTAACTACTAATCACCGTCTTATCTTCAATCAAGTCTAGTGTTTGGGTTTCTATACACACTTCGATATAACGACGTGGGAAAACCAATGGCTCAATCACACGCTTTATTTTCTAAACAGGGCAATTGACTCAACATGCCCTGTTTGTGGGAACATATCCATAACACCCGCTTTAACTAAAGTATAACCCAACTCATTAACTAAAATTCCCGCATCTCTTGCCAAAGTCGAAGGGTTGCAAGACACATACATGATGAGCTCAGGGTTCCATTTCTTTAAATTAGGTAACACATCAGAAGCGCCTGCTCGTGAAGGGTCTAGCATAATTTTGTTATACGTTTGTTGTGCCCAAGCTTGGCCGCTAACGTCTTTACTTAAATCAGCGGCAAAAAAATCAACATTCGTTAAATTATTTAATTTGGCATTATCTTTAGCATGATTAACTAAAGGCTGATCACCTTCTACGCCGACTACATGCCCTGCTTTTGTAGCAATAGGTAAGGTAAAGTTTCCTAAACCACAAAACAAATCTAATACACGATCATTTTCGTTAAAATCCATTTCCTGCATAACGCGGGTAATCATTTTTCGATTTATTTCATAATTTACCTGAGTAAACATGGCTGGCTTAAAGTTAAATTTAACACCTTGGTCGGGCAAAGAATAAGTCAGCATTACTTCTGGCTCACCTTCAATGGGTACAATCGTATCTGGCCCTTTTGATTGCAAACACATAGAAATTTTATGCTCATGTCCAAAAGCTCGCATAATTTCTTTATCTTCTGCGGTTGCAGGCTCTAAAACACGAAATGCCAAAACACAGTCTTTATCGCCGATAGCCACTTCAATTTGTGGAATTTTATCTTTAACCGTTAATTTCCCAATCATTTCTGATAAGGCCATTAATTTTTCACCGACAATAGGATTCATCACTTTACAGCTTTCAATTTCAGCTAAAAATTGATTGCGTCTTTCACGGAAACCTACCAATACACGCCCTTTTTTAGCAACATGCTTAACACCCATACGTGCTTTTTGACGGTAGCCCCAATGAGGACCTGTTAAGGGCTCCCATATTTCAGGAATCGTAACCTTACCTATGCGTTTAAATTGATCTTCCAGCAACTCTTGCTTAAAACTAATTTGCGCTGTGTCTTCCACATGCTGAAAACTACAGCCACCACATTTTCCAAAATGCTCACATTTAGCATCAACCCGCTCGGGTGCGCGCGTAAATAACGTTTCTACTTTCCCTTCTGCATAGTCTTTCCGACTATCTGTATAAATAAACTCTAGCTCTTCGCCTGGTAAAGCTTCATCAATAAAAATCACTTTGCCATCAACATGCGCAACGCCCCGTCCATCATGAGCTAAAGATTCAATAGTCACTTTTACTGCTTCTTCGGGTAATTTCTTTCTTCTAGGTGAACGTCTACGTGCCATTTTTTTAATTTTGTTTTTAAATATTAATTACGGAGTTATTCGCAATATAAGAAGTGTAAAGATGAATAATCAAGATTACATCGCTAGTTTAACCAGGAAAAACGCCTGTTGATAAATAACGATCGCCTCGATCGCAAATAATGGCAACAATCGTCGCATTTTCAACTTCTTGCGCTAACTGTAAAGCGGCAGCCACAGCACCGCCAGATGAAACACCCCCAAAAATACCTTCTTGAGTTGCTAAGTCACGCATGGTTTGTTCCGCAGTTATTTGTCCTATATTCATGATTTTATCAACCCGAGTAGCTTGATAAATTTTGGGTAAATACTCTTTTGGCCAACGACGAATTCCAGGAATTTTTGCGCCATCTTCTGGCTGTACACCAACAATTTGTATTTCTGGATTTTTTTCTTTTAAAAACTGAGAGGTCCCCATAATAGTTCCTGTTGTTCCCATAGCACTCACAAAATGAGTTACCTCGCCATGAGTATCGCGCCAAATTTCAGGTCCTGTCCCTTCATAATGCGCTCTAGGATTATCTGGGTTAGAAAATTGATCTAAAATACGACCTTGCCCTTCGCTTTCCATTTTTCTAGCTAAATCAATCGCCATCTCCATACTTCCTTCCGCGGGCGTTGAAATAATATCTGCACCATAGGCTTTCATTGATGCACGGCGCTCGGTACTCATATTGTCAGGCATAATTAAAGTCAAATGATAACCTCGTATTGCCGCTGCCATCGCTAATGCAATCCCCGTATTACCACTCGTTGCCTCAATTAACCTGTCTCCAGGTTTGATTTCACCACGCTCTTCCGCATGTTTTATCATACTTATTGCGGGCCTATCTTTAACTGATCCAGCTGGATTGTTACCTTCTAACTTCACTAAAATAGTATTAGAATTAGCAGAATTAAGGCGTTGTAATTTAACTAAGGGCGTATTGCCAACAAAGGCTTCGATCGTTGAGTAAGTCATGAAAATAAATAGAAAAAAGCAAAAACAGAGGGTAATTTTAGAGAGTGCAGGCTATATTTACAAACATAGCGGCACGAAAACTCAAATAACTGATAGGGAAAGCTTCAAAAGTAATGCCGGTATTAGAAATAGATTAAATAACTGCATATAAATATAGTTCGTTTTTTAGGCTAGCAACTTAAAGCGAGACACTATCAAAAGCGCTGTAGGTTCGTTGTATTCGCACCTACGTCTGACGCCTCAAAAATAAAGCCGTTATTTATATACAGTTAATTATTTATCGAGCAAACATAGAGACCAAATTAGAAAGTCTATTTACTTTGTCTTCAGTCAGTTGGTCCCAAGAAAACTGCCACTTCCAATTACCATCTGTGGTACCAGGAGTATTCATTCTATGCTCTCCACCCAACTCTAAAATATCTTGCATAGGCACAATAGCTAAATTAGCAACTGAAGAAAAAGCGGCGCCAATCAACAAACACGGCATAGAAGTTTGTGAATTTCCTAAATAATGGTAGATATGCTGTTTTTCATGATCATTTAATGAATTAAACCAGCCTAAAGTCGTGTCATTATCATGAGTCCCCGTATAGACTACATAATTTTTTTCATAATTGTGCGGTAAATAAGGATTTTCAGCGGTATCACTAAAAGCAAATTGTAAAATCTTCATGCCTGGCAGATTAAAGTCTGTTCTTAGCTTATCAACTTTATCAGTAATAATCCCTAAATCTTCAGCGACCAAAGGAATATCACCCAACTCATCCGTTAATGCCGTTAACAAAGCTTCTCCTGGTGCTTCTACCCAAGTACCATTAATGGCAGTTTCTTCATCTGCAGGAATTTCCCAAGCTGCTTCAAAACCTCTAAAGTGATCAATACGCAAAATATCAAACATTTCTAATTGGCTTTTTAGTCGTTGCTTCCACCAAGAAAAATTAGTTCGTTTTAGGTACTTCCAATCATAATGAGGATTCCCCCAGCGCTGCCCCGTTTCAGAAAAATAATCAGGCGGTACACCGGCAACTACAGACATTTCACCCTTCTTATCTAACTTAAATACTTTACTGTTTGCCCAAACATCAGCACTATCATAAGAGACAAAAATTGGAATATCACCAAATAATAAGACATTTTTTTCACTCGCATATGCCTTCAGTGACATCCATTGTGAGTAAAAAACATACTGTTCAAATTTAATAATTTCTATCGCTGAAGCCAGTCGAGTTCGAGCTTCTTTAAGTGCTTTTGGTTTACGTTCTTTTAAATCTGTAGGCCATTGATTCCAGCATTGGGCTGAAAATTGATTACGTATAGCAACAAATAAAGTGTAGTCATCTAACCAGTCTGCTTTATCTTTACAAAAATCTATATAAAGCTGCTTTTCTGTACTGCTTGCTAAATTTAAAAAGCCATCATACGATTTAGCAATCAAACAATGTAATCCAAAGCCTGGTCCAGCTGTGCAGGTATCGCATTGCTCCGTTTCTTGTAACCAACCTTTATCCTTAAGGCTCTCAAGGCTAATTAACGCAGGATTTCCAGCATGAGCAGATAAACATTGATAAGGTGAGCCATCTGCATGAGGTACGCCTAAAGGCAAAGTTTGCCAAACCTTAATTCCAGAATTATGTAAAAAATCTACAAAGTGATGAGACTGCTTACCTAAATTACCTGACCCTTTATCATTAGGTAATGATGAGATATGCAAAAGTACGCCTGCGCGACGTTGAGATAATAAATTAATGTCCTTCACCTTTTTTCCTTACCAAAATCATTTAATCTGTACCTTTTCGCATCGTACCACCCATGGCTGGTTTACCTGAGCCTTGGGTAAAAGATAAAGCTAAATAAGCAGGAGGCTCTTCACCTAAAAGGTGATATAAATTAGCTAAATTTAAGCGAAATTGTTTTTCAAAACTACTTACTGCTTGACCTGGATTATAATCTCCAAACCACCAAAACCAATCCGACCCTTCACAAACAGCTAATTGAAATTCTGCTTGCTTTACTTGCATTTTGGAGAGTCGCCCGATTGCCAATACTTTATCAAAGGCCCATTTAGCATCGCCTAACATATCCCAACCACGGTTTTTATCTGAATCACCAACCCACGTTGAAAAGGTACCATACACCCAGCTACCACCCATTAATTTCGGCAGTTTTTTCACTGCAACTTTATTGTCTAGGCACTCTGAAAATGTCGTTAACTCGATTTGTGGATGATCCGCTAAGCGCTGATAAAAAGTCCGAAGGAAATGATACCCGTTTTCAGGGAAATATTCCCAAGCATTTTCACCGTCCATGATAATGGAAACAACACTGTCTTCATCTGCACTCTCAGCAATTGACTCTAAATGATGCACCATATCATTAACTGCATCCTCAGTATGCCATTTAGAGTACTTAAAACCAATCAGATCTGATAAGCCATCATCACGAAAAAAACAAGGAATCTTAGTGCCTTCTACTTGAAATGGGTGATGAATACTCGTATTACTTTCCACACCAGAAATACTAAAACTATTATGTAATACTTGCCCACCTGTCGCTGTCCAAGTAAAACCGGCATCTTTAAGCACTTTTAAAGTCGCTGTACTAATTGCGCCTTCAGAAGGCCAACATCCCTTAGGTTTAAAGCCAAAAAATCGTTTAAATGTAGCCACGCCTTGCTCAATATGCCAATTTACTCTTTCTTCGCCGCCTGGGTATACATCTAACTCAGGAAGCTCAGCTTCTGGCATCGCTTCGTAAGTTGACTTTATATCCAGCAGTAATGGCAGAATTGGGTGAGCATAAGGTGTGACTGAAAGTTCAATTCGCCCTTTTTTAGCTAACGCCCTATACCGGCATATTACAGTGGATAATAACTCACCAATAATTTCAACTAATTCTAAACGGTCATGTAACGTAAAGTTACTCTCTTTTGCAATTAAGCGTTGTATTCTAGTGTCCGTTAACTTAACTGTCTCTCCAATCCACGCCAAATGATACCAAACTAAAAAATCAGTAAAAAATTGTGAATTAAGATATTGTAAAGTCTCAGCACTTTCCTGAAACCACTCTGCCATTTTAGCGAGATTTGTAAAGGCAGGATACCGGTCAATCTGTCGTTCGCGATTAGCGCGCATACAGTTATTAATCAGCTCTCGTCTCTCATCAATATCAGCTGAGACCGATGAGGTAGCAAGAGCCATTAATAACGGGTCTTTCATTTCTATTTGATCTTGCAAAAAACAATTGACTTGTTTTGCATAATCTTCTATTTGCTCTAAAAGAATGGGGGCAAAATTAACAACCGCCTTCGCATTAGGAACTGCTTCTAAATGCGCAACCATATCTACATAGTCTTTTATGACATGTAGATAGGTCCATGGCAGTTGAAATTTACCCGTTTGTAAATCTCGATATTCTGGCTGATGCATATGCCAGCATAAAACGAGTTTTAGCTTTTTCTTATCTGACATAGTGGCGTCTTTGGCCTAACATATCTGGCGTAACTAATACCACACCGTCAGGGCTTACATGGAAACGTTTTTCATCATCCGCTCTATTTTCACCAATGACTGTGCCTTCTGGAACTTGACAACCTTTTTCAATAATTGCTTTGGTAATACGGCAATGTCTAGCAACATTCACTTCAGGTAATAAGAGTGAATCCTGAATGGTACTGTAAGAGTTCACACGCACTTCTGAAAATAATAAAGAATGTCTAATCGTTGCTCCTGAAATCACACATCCACCAGAAACCATGGAGTCAATCGCTTGACCACGTCTATCATCGTCATCAAAAACAAATTTAGCGGGTGGTGTTTGCACTTGGTGTGTCCAAATAGGCCAAGTTTGATCATATAAATTAAGGTCAGGTTTAACCCCAATTAATTCCATATTAGCTGACCAAAATGCATCGATTGTTCCTACATCACGCCAGTAGCTTTGCTCTCCACTTTGTAAATCCAAAAATGGGTAAGCATTGACATTATATTTATCTATAACGGCAGGAATAATATCATGACCGAAATCATGCGTAGATCCTTCAGTATCAGCATCTTTCAGCAATTGCTCAAATAAAAAGTCAGTATTAAATATATAAATACCCATCGAAGCTAAAGCTCTATCCGACTTATTAGGCATCGTAGGTGGGTTTTCAGGTTTTTCTACAAAAGCATTGACACGTCTATTTTCATCGACAGCCATGACGCCAAACTCTTTTGCTTCATCTAAAGAAACTTCTAAACAGCCAATTGTTAAGTCAGCTTTTTGTTCCACATGGTCCGCAAGCATTGCGCCATAATCCATTTTATAAATATGGTCACCTGCTAAAATTACAACATGGTCTGGAGCACGACTACGTAATATATCAATGTTCTGATAAATAGCATCGGCAGTCCCTTGGTACCAAGAATCTTCACCATGTCTTTGCTGAGCAGGCATTAAATCGACATACTCACCAAATTCGCCACGTAAAAACCCCCACCCTTGCTGGATATGGCGAATCAACGAGTCTGATTTATATTGCGTTAATATGCCGACCTTTCTGATGCCTGAGTTTATACAGTTTGATAAAGGAAAATCAATAATACGAAACTTGCCACCAAAAGGAACCGCCGGCTTGGCCCTCCAATCAGTCATATTTTTCAGTCGAGACCCACGCCCTCCCGCCAAGATTAAAGCGATCGTATTACGTGTTAAATGACTGACAAAACGGTCATGGTGTTGGGATTTTTCATATGACATAGATTTCCTCTTTTATTAAATAGGCTATTACATTTGGTCTTTAATTTGTTACCATTCTAAAAAATTTCAAACTACTATACCTGAGGCATTGCAAAATGGACAAGCTAAACAAGTCGACAAAACAAAATCCGCTTGATTCAGAGCTATTAAAAATCTCTGACGCAAAGCAACATGACCCATTTTCAATACTTGGCCGACACACTCTAAACGCCAAAACAACCGTAACAGTTTACTTACCTTACGCTGAAACTGTTGAGTTTGTTGGCTCCAAATCTAAATTAGAGCGAATTCCTGATACCGACTTTTTTCAGGCAACGATTAAAGATCCGAAATTATTACCAGAGCATTACCAATTAAAATCAGTTGATAAATCTGGCAACCAACAGACACAGTATGACCCTTATACTTTTAGTACTCAGCTTCCTGAATTTGACCAACACTTGTTTGCGGAAGGACGTCACTGGCATATTTATAAAAAATTAGGGGCTCATTTACATACTATTGACGGCATTGATGGCGTCTTATTTACCGTTTGGGCTCCCAATGCAGGCCGAGTAAGTGTTGTTTCTGCGTTTAATTCTTGGGATGGTCGCTGTCACCCTATGCGTAGCCTTGGTGGCAGTGGTATCTGGGAAATTTTTATCCCAGGCATCACAACCGGGTGCCTTTATAAATATGAAATATTAAACCGAAGCAGCCAACAAATTTCTGTTAAAACCGATCCGTACGCACAACAGTTTGAATTCCGTCCACAAACAGCTTCTGTCGTTATTGATGAAGCAGAATACACTTGGGATGACGGCGCGTGGATGACTAAACGGCCGAAACATAATTGGCTACATGAAGCGATGTCAACTTATGAAGTACACCTTGGTTCATGGAAACGTGATGTTCAAGGTAACTTTTTAAATTATCGTGACCTTGCGCATGAGTTAGTCGAATATGTGCTTTATATGGGCTACACCCATATTGAATTACTTCCTATTACAGAACACCCACTTGATGCATCATGGGGTTATCAAACAACGGGATATTTTGCACCCACTAGCCGACATGGTAATTCAGATGATTTCCGTTATTTTGTTGATTATTGTCATCAAAATAATATTGGCGTTATTCTTGATTGGGTTCCTGCGCATTTTCCTAAAGATGATTTTGCATTAGCCCGCTTTGATGGCAGCGCTCTTTATGAACATGAAGATCCACGTAAAGGTGAGCATCGTGATTGGGGTACTTTAATCTACAACTACGATCGTAACGAAGTGAAAAACTTCTTACTATCAAGTGCTTATTTTTGGATTGAAGAATTCCATATTGATGGCTTACGAGTTGATGCTGTCGCCTCTATGCTTTACCTCGATTACTCTCGTGAAGAAAATGATTGGCTACCTAATATGTATGGAGGCAATGAAAACCTAGAAGCCATCGATTTTTTACGTGAGCTTAATACAGTTACTCATGAGCAGCATCCTGGTACCGTTGTTATTGCTGAGGAATCTACTTCATGGCCTCAAGTCACACGGCCAACATGGACAGGTGGTTTAGGTTTTTCTATGAAATGGAACATGGGCTGGATGCACGACATGCTTTCCTATATGCAACAAGACCCAGTACACCGTCGCCACCACCATGATCAACTAACATTCGGTATGCTGTATGCATTTACCGAAAATTTCATGTTACCTTTTTCACATGATGAAGTAGTACACGGTAAAGGCTCTATGCTTACCAAGATGCCTGGGGATGAGTGGCAACAATTTGCTAACTTACGTTTACTATATACCTTCATGTTTACTTACCCAGGTAAAAAATTATTATTTATGGGTTGTGATATTGCACAAGGATCAGAATGGAATTTCAATCAAGCTTTAGACTGGTACGTGCTCGACTACTCTTACCACAAGGGAATGCAGACATTAGTTAAAGACCTCAACAAGATGTATGTAAAGCACCCTGCTTTATTTCAACATGACTTTGATAATGAAGGTTTTGAGTGGATTGACTGTCATGATGTTGAACAATCTATCATTAGCTTTACTCGTAAAACTGAAACTGAAACCTTAATTGTTATTTTAAACTTCACTCCAGTGCTCAGAGAGAGTTACCGTATTGGTGTTCCTAACCCAGGCACTTACTACGAAATTTTTAACTCTGATTCAGAATATTATGCAGGTAGTAATTCAGGTAATGGGCAAATTACAACTGAAGCAACGCCTTGGATGAATCAAGACCAATCTATCAACCTAACCATTCCTCCTTTAGCAGGCATCGTTTTAAAACTATAGTCATGAAAAAAATACTTTTTGTCAGTAGCGAAGTACAGCCTTTTATTAAAACGGGAGGCTTAGCGGATGTTGCGGGTAGTTTACCTGTTGCTCTTTCTGAGTTAGACCAAGATATTCGCATTATTTTGCCTAAATATCATGGCATCAAATACCACGAAGAGCCTTTGTACCGTTGTACCATTAGGGTACAAAATCGTGAAGTAAATATTTTTGAATCACAACTGCCTAATAGTCATGTTATTGTCTGGCTAGTTGATTTTCCAGAATATTTTGCTTCTCCAGGCAACCCATATACGGATGGATCAGGAAATGCCTGGCCCGATAGTGCAGATCGGTTTGCTTTATTTTGCCGTGCTGCCGTTGAAGTGGCTCAAAACCGTGCTTATTTAGACTGGCAAGCTGAAATTGTTCATTGTAATGACTGGCAGAGCGGTTTAGTTCCGCCATTATTATCACTCGAACCACAGCGCCCTTCTACGGTATTTACTATTCATAATATGGCTTACCAAGGCGTTTTTTCTCAAGAGACATTTCACCGCTTAGGTTTGCCAGGGCAATTATGGCAACCTGAAGCACTGGAATACCATGAAAAGTTGTCTTTTATTAAAGGTGGTATTGCTTGTGCTGATCATATCACTACGGTTAGTCCCAACTATGCCTTAGAGATTCAAACAGCTGAATTTGGTTATGGGCTTGAAGGCTTACTACACCACCGCATGCATGAATTAAACGGGATTATTAATGGTATTGATTTAGACCAATGGAACCCAAAAATAGATCCGCGTATTGCACAAAACTACTCAGCTAATAGCTTACTGAAAAAGAAACACAATAAAACAGCGATTCAGAAAAAAGTAGGACTCCCTGAAGATCCTTCTATCCCTATGATCAGCCTTATTAGTCGCCTTGTAGATCAAAAAGGAATTGATTTAGTTATAAAATGCCTGCAAAGCTTAACCCAATTCCCCATGCAGTTTGTTTTATTGGGTGCAGGACATAAAGGCTATGAACATCAATTAAAAAATTTAAGCCTAGCTCACCCAGATAAAATTTCTGTCACTATTGGCTACGATGAAGATTTTGCGCATTTAATCGAAGCGGGAGCAGATATGTTTTTAATGCCATCACGTTTTGAACCGTGTGGACTTAATCAACTTTATAGCCAACGTTATGGAACACTCCCTATCGTTAGAAATACCGGTGGATTAGCCGATACTGTCATTGACACTATGCCTGAATCTATTGATGACCAAACGGCAACAGGCTTTGTCTTCGAAGAGTCCACCGTTGGCGCTATGTTAGAGGCTATAAAACGTGCACTTTATATCTACGAAGATAAAAAGACTTGGCAAAAAATACAAAAAAATGCCATGAAAAAAGATTTTTCATGGCAACAAAGTGCTAAACAATATTTAGCCTTATACCGTACGTTATAAAACTAAAAAAACTTGTTAATTAGCTATCAACTTTTCAGTTATTTATGAATCAAATCAATAAACCCGTTGTTCTTTGCTTCTCTGGGCATGATCCAAGTGGTGGTGCAGGAATTCAGGCGGATATAGAAACTCTGCTTAGTCACCAATGCCATACAGCGAGCGTCATAACAGCATTAACTGAACAAGACACGCGTAATGTCAAAAAAATGATCCCACAACCTGCTGAAGAAATTATTTCACAGGCAAGAACGATATTAGAAGACTTACCGGTAAAGGTTATTAAGATTGGGCTTATTGGTCACGTTGAAACAGCAAAAGCTATTCATACTATTTTGACCGAATATTCATCTTTACCTGTTATTTTTGACCCTGTTTTAGCGGCTGGTGGCGGTACTGTTTTATCGAACAGTGAACTCATTGATACCATCATTGAATTACTATTACCTCGTACGACTATTCTGACGCCTAATAGCGTTGAAGCTAAACAACTAGCTAAATGTGATGATGTGCAACGTTCTGGCCTTAAGCTTTTAGAGAAAGGCTGTGACTATGTCTTATTAACAGGTTCACATGAGCAGACACCTGAAGTTAAAAATCAATTATTTAATAAAGGCCAATGCATTGAAACCTATACTTGGGATCGATTAGAAAATAACTACCATGGCTCCGGCTGCACTTTAGCTTCAAGCATTGCTGCAATGCTTGCCCACGGACTTGAAGTTAAAACCTGTATCTTAGAAGCGCAGGAATATACATGGAGTAGCCTAAACGAAGGCTATAAGCCCGGAAAAGGTCAGCATGTTCCAAATCGCTTATTTTGGATGCATGAAAATATATGATTTGCCCCTGCTCAGGTATTTACGCCATTACTCAAACCGAAAATAAATCTGCCGAACAAGTTATTTCAGACGTAACTGCCGCCCTTAAAGGCGGTATTAAGCTACTTCAATATCGAGATAAAAAACCTAGTGATGCCATGTTTTTAGCGGGTGCACTAAAAGAGCTTTGTCATAGCTACCATGTGCCGCTTATTATTAATGATCATATTGATTTAGCAAAACAGATCGGTGCAGATGGTGTGCATATTGGCCAAGAAGACGGACTACTGTCTGAAGCACGCAGAGTACTAGGCAATAATGCCATTATTGGCATATCTTGCTATAACAATATTGAACGCGCTTTAGAGGCAGAACAGCAATCTGCCGATTATGTTGCTTTTGGGCGCTTTTTTCCCTCATCATCTAAACCACTTGCCGCACCAGCGCAACTCTCTACTTTAAAAATAGCAAAAGCTAAAATTAAAATCCCCATTGTTGCAATCGGTGGGGTTCTGCCAAGCAATGGAGCAGAGTTATTAGATTCTGGGGCAGACCTTTTAGCCGTTATTGGTGGTCTATTTGATGAAAACCCCTACCAATCAACTTTAGCTTACCAAGCTTTATTCAAATGAAAGCTATTCTTTACTGCTCTCTACTGATCACATTAACCGCTTGTAGCTACCCAAAAATTCAACAAGCCCCCCCAATAGGCAAACAGCTTAGTTTTCAACGCAATAAAGGCAACTGCCTTGCATGTCATATTATTGAGGACGGTACCGATCCGGGTAATATTGGCCCTGCCCTAACTAACATTCAAACTCGGTTTAAAAATAAAGCGGCCTTAAAAGCTGTTATCTGGGATGCTACCCAATTTACCCCGCAAACTAGCATGCCTCCATTTGGTAAAAATAAAATTTTAACTCCCGATGAACTTAATTATGTCGTGGACTATATTTGGTCGCTTAACTAGGTAAACCTCTATGCTCACAGCTCGCCGACACTTTATTAAACAAATACTTGCCATTAGTAGTTATGCCGCCGGACTCAGCTTTTCTCATCTCAGTTTAGCTGATTGGGTTTCTAGCCACTTTCAAAAGCAAGCACTAAAAGACTCATTCAACCAGATTTTCCCTGAGCAGACGCTACAAACAAGTGACCGAATTTACTTAAAACTTCCTAAAACTGCTGAAAATGGTTCTGTCGTTCCTATTACCATAACCAGTACAATTCCTAATGTTGATACCATTTATATTTTTTCAGAAAAAAACCCAGTTCCACTTGTTGCTCAGTTTAGTATTGACCCTGATCTAGAAACGTACCTAGGCGCTCGTTTTAAAATGCAAGAAACTTGTGATGTTATTGTGGTCCTTAAAGCTAGCGATGAATATTACCAAGCACGACAAAGAGTAAAAGTAACACTAGGCGGCTGTGGAGGATAAAATGTCAACCATTAAAATTCGTAGTAAACAATTTCCTGATTACACTTTAGTTCGTGTTCTCGTTGCTCACCCGATGGAAACAGGGCGTAATAAAAATGAAGATACCGATGAGCTCATCCCTGCTCACTTCATACAAACCTTAACTTTCAAGCACAATGGCAAAGTTTTAAGTCAGTGCCAAATGGGTTATGGTATTTCAAAAAACCCTTTTTTCTCTTATAAAATAAAAACAGCCAAGGCTGGTGATATGGTCAGTATTAGCTGGCAAGACAACTTAAACTACAGTGACACCTTAGAGCATATAATTTAATGAGATTAACTCGCTTAAGTCTCAGTTTTTTTATTGCACTGACGGTTAATCAATCACTCGTCTTTGCCAGTCCATTAGTTGACCAGCAACAAATTTATGCGTTTTACCAAACTGTATTTCCACAATTACCGTTTAAAGACTATGCCGATGGAGTTTATGCTATAGATGCTGATGCTAAAACTTCATGGCTTGCCATTAATGAATTCCCGCCTTATGAGTTTGAGTTAGAAGAAGGTAAAGCTTTATTTCAAAAAGCATTTAATAATGGCAAACATTATGCTGATTGCTTTAGTAACGAAGGAATTGCAATTGCCCAGCTCTATCCACAATGGAATATAAAAACACAATCAATTACTACTTTAGCCACTGCAATTAATGATTGCCGAATAGTAAATCATGCAGAGCCACTTAAATTCGCTGAAGATGAAATTACTAAAATCACGGCCTATATGGCTTATACATCACGCGGCCAGAAAATTAACACGGTAATTCCAAGCGACCCAGCAGCATTAACAGCCTATGAACTGGGTAAGACTTACTTTTACCAGCGACGTGGGCAACTAAATTTTTCTTGTGCAAGCTGCCATGTACAAAATGCAGGGAAATTTATCCGCTCAGAAATCCTGAGCCCTGCACTAGGTCACACAACACATTGGCCAGCCTACCGTTTAAAAACAGGTAAACTAGGCTCTTTGCACCGGCGCTTTATTGTATGCAATACATTAATCCGAGCACCTATTGATAAAGCGCAAAGCCCTGCACTACGTCAATTAGAATTTTTCTTAAGTAATATGTCAAACGGCTTAACACTCAATGGTCCTTCAGTACGAAAATGATTAAAACACAAGCAAACTGCTTTGATGGTAATGAGTCAAATTTAATCCACTTTGAAACCGCAAAAAAAACAATCCTAGCTGCCATTCCAACAATACATGATTGGCAACAAATACCTATTGAACAAGCAAAAGGGCGTTGTTTAGCGGAATCCATTTTTAGCCCCATAAATGTTCCTGCGCATACTAATTCTGCAGTCGATGGCTATGCTATTCACAGTAATGACTTACCAGAATCTAATAAAGAATGCGGTCTAACTATTCAAGCAACTGTTCTAGCGGGGCAAATATATAATGAACCTTGTTTGCCTGGTCACTGCATTCGTATTATGACCGGCGCGCCCATGCCTAAAGATCTTGATACCGTCATTATGCAAGAGCACTGTCAACGTGATACAAAGATAATCCGGATTGATTCCCGACATAAAGCAGGACAAAATGTTCGACTAGCAGGGGAAGATATTAATCAAGGGTCTACTGTTTTAGACATTGGAAAAAAATTAACTCCTCCTGATATTGGTTTAATAGCCTCACTAGGCCAAGCAGAGATTAAAGTAAAACGTAAACTACGCATTGCCATTGCATCAACCGGAGATGAAATCTACAGCCTATCTGGTACACCTGCAAATGGCGGCCTTTATGATAGTAACCGATACAGTCTTTTAGCGGCTCTGGATAGACCTGAAATTGAACTAATTAATTTGGGCATTATCAAGGACCAACAAACTGACTTACTAGATAGCTTTAATAGTGCAGCAGACTATGCAGATATTATTCTTTCCACAGGCGGTGTGTCAGTTGGTGAAGCAGATTTTACTAAAGCGGCTTTAAAATCCAGTGGCCAGATTAATTTTTGGAAAGTTGCTATTAAACCTGGTCGCCCCATAGCTTTTGGTAAAATCAAAGAAAGCACTTTTTTTGGGTTACCAGGGAACCCTGTTGCAGTCATGCTCACCTTCTATCAATTTGTATTGCCAGCTATTGAAAAAATGCTGGGCATTACAAACCAAGCTTTTGCTCCTATTCTAAAAGCACGTAGTTTAGAAACGATTCGAAAAAAACCAGGCAGAACTGAATTTCCTCGCGGTATAGTGACTCAAAATGAAAACAATGAATTACAGGTAAAAACAACGGGGAAACAAGGCTCGGGGATCTTGAGCTCTATGAGTCAAGCTAATGCATTTATTATTTTAGAACACGATAGAGATACCATCCAGAAAGGAGAATGGATCAATGTACAGCTCTTTTCTAACTTATTTGGGTGAGCATATAGTGAATAACTAACATATTAGTTGTTTACTTTATTACCTAGTATAATCAATTGCTTTTAAGCGTGGTCAAACATGCTGTGTATGCAGGATAAAGAGCCTGAATATTTCCTTTAAAACTAATCCTAAAATAGCGATCTTTGATTAATCATGAAATTTTGGCAATCAAGACATAATCCAGACACAAAGCTTTCTCAACAAGAGCTATTAGATATTAGTGAAGAAATAACACAGACCTATGCCCCTCAAGCTAGTACAACTGATTCAGAACTCGTGCTAATGCCGGTTGACCCAAACACGCTCTATGCTTATTGGAACCTTAATGCCAATGCGGCTCAACAAATTTATAACAAAGAATTTACGCTTAGAATTTACTCTATCCCTGAACTGAGTGAACACCTAAGCAGTCCAAAGCTATATTTAGATATAATCGTATCAAGTTTGCATGGCCAACAAAAAATTCATTTACCCATTGCAGCTACCGCTTATTCTGGCATGATTGGAACCTTTAGCAATCTTGAAAATAGTTTTAATACCTTAGTAAGTTCAGAAATCATTCATATTCCACGTGCGACCCCTGCCCCTACCAAGGTCATACCTAAAAAGAGTGTTATTTCTGACAAAAAGATAAGCACTACAAATAATACGGCAACAAAACACCAAAGTTCTAAAGAATATATTCAACCACAGCCAGTACCTAATACCGCAGATGATTCTCTATTTCTGCCTGAAATAAAAACACCCTTAAAGTTACCAATGGAACAAGCACAGTCCAACTTTTGGAGTCATACTAACAATATCCAAAGTGCCGAAGCTGATACTGCCTACCAGCTGGATACCTTTATTTATAAAAACTTTAATGACTATGGCTACGATTTAATTGTATATACGCAAGAGAATGAAGAAAAACTAGATCAACAAAACTATAAAACTCATTCCTTAAAAATACCGAATACACAGCTCATTAACACCTCTGGACTAGGATTAAATTAGATGGCTATGTCCCTGTTACATGTGTTTTTTTAATTACTTTTGTTCTTAAGAGCCCTCTCCAAAGGGAAAGGGTTGGGTGAGGGGAAATAGAAAGCATGTTGTCAGCATTCTTTTCATGCCTTTGTAAGCGGTTAAGATAAGCTAAAAACTTATTTTAACTCTCCCCACCCAACCCTCCCCAGCAAGGGAGGGACTTTAAGAGCTAATTTATTTTCTACTCTTAACGGTGACATAGCCAATTAGATAGACTAATTTTCTGTCATTGCACCCCCCACTAATTGATATCAAGGAAAAGTATTAAACTTTGGAACAATCAATATCTATGCAAAAAGGATTTCTCAGCCTCATTCTACACGCACATTTACCCTTTGTGCGCCATCCTGAATACGATAATTTTTTTGAAGAAATATGGCTATTTGAAGCCATTACAGAATGCTACATTCCCTTAATCCGAACATTAGAAAACCTACACAAAGATAAAGTTAACTACCGCTTAACTTTATCCTTATCTCCTCCTCTTATTTCTATGTTGAGTAACGAGTTATTACAAACTCGTTATATTGCACACATCAATAAACAAATTCAATTAACTGAAAAAGAAATTATACGAACCAATTGTAACGCTGAATATCAAGAGCTTGCACAATATTACCGTGACTTTTACCAAGTTACATTAGATGTTTTCACAAACCATTATCAAAGTAACTTACTCAACGCATTTAAAAAGTTTCATGCCATCGGGAATTTAGAGTTAATTACTTGTGCAGCAACACATGCGTTTTTACCCTTACTCAATAATAATGAAGCAGCCGTTCGTAACCAAATTAACACGGGTATAGCGACATTTACAGAGCACCTTGGCTTTACACCTCTAGGGTTCTGGCTACCAGAGTGCGGTTATTACCCTGGCTTAGAACAACACTTAAAAAGTGCAGGTATTAACTATTTTTTTGTCGATACACACGGGATTGAAAATGCAAATGAAGCACCATTAAATGGAGTCTATGCCCCACTAAACTGTGGAAATAATGTAATGGCATTTGCCCGTGACCCTGAATCATCACGACAAGTCTGGAGTTCAGCAGGCGGCTATCCAGGTGATTTTGATTACCGAGAATTTCACAAAGATATTGGTTTTGAATTAGACCTAGACTATATTGCACCTTATATTCTTGATGGTAAAACACGTATCAATACCGGTATAAAATATCACCGCGTTACTGGGGGAGATCGCCCTAAGGAAATCTATCAGCCCAAACAAGCAAAACACAAAGCACACCAGCATGCACAAGATTTTATTAATAAGTGTCAACAACAAATTAACGCTCTCAGTTCACAGCTAGATAGACCGCCTATTATTGTTGCACCTTATGATGCTGAATTATTTGGGCATTGGTGGTATGAAGGCCCACAATGGTTAGAGGAAGTTTTACGGCTTGCTGATAACGAAACCAATTCAATAAAAACAGTTAGCTGTACTGATTATTTAAAACAAACACCACAGCACCAATTTGCTAGACCATCCGCCTCAAGCTGGGGTGATCAAGGCTATTCAAGTTATTGGATTAATGAAACAAATGACTGGATTTACCCTTTACTACATAAATCAGCAGATGACTTAGAAAAACAAGTTCATATTTTACAAGGAAGTAAGATAAGTTCATTACAAGAAAGAGCCTTAAACCAAGCATTACGCTCATTATTATTAGCCCAAGCATCTGACTGGCCTTTCATTATGAAAACAGGGACAACAGTGGAGTATGCTAAAAAACGTATCACCGAACATTTAGCGCGATTTAATTATTTACTCGACGGCATTAAAACGAATGCACTTAATGAACGTACATTAAGTGCACTAGAAGTGTTAGATGATATTTTTCCGGATATCAATTTTCGTGACTTTTACTAATTTTATTTTTCGATGGAGTTAGTATTCCATTACCTTATACACTCACTCTTTTCATACTTAACAAGATATCTATAAACAAGGTTATAATTCACTTATTGTAATTACACGGTAAGTATTCAGAGACCCTCACTTTATCTCTCGGTGAAAGCCTTACCCAGCGAGAGAAGGTTGAATGAGGGGGAATAAGAAAAGTCTTAATTTTATTCTCCTCACCCCAGCCCTCTCCAGCAGGAGAGGGAGATACCTGACTAGCAGCTTGAGAATATAAGCTAGGGGGCTCTGAATACTTACATTACACGTCTTTCGTTTATGGCTAATTAGGAATATTCCTACATGAATAAAATTAAATTACTGTATGTTGAAAACTTAATCTTTTGTAAAAACAAAACCAATCAACAAAAGCTGACATTTTTTTTCCAACTTGAAAATATTGGCTACGATAAACATCTTGTAATTAACTGGTCAGGTGAGGACAAAGTTTGGCATACTTTATCTGCACAATATCATAGCCAACTAGGTAATAATCAAGAGTACTGGTCTGCAAGTGTTACCCTCAGCCTAACTGATGAACAGTCACTTCCTGGAAATATCGAATTTAATGCCTGTTACCAAGTTTTAGAAAAAGAATACTGGCTCAACCACCATGGTAATAATTTCTTCAGTGAAGCAGATTCTGGTATTAAATTAACCAATCAACAAGCATTACAAAATGTTGCTTTTGAAAATAAATTAGACACTCACTCACAAACTGTTTTTATTACAACGGCAATTGATCAGTCCTTTAATGCTGAGAAAGTGACTATTCACTGGACAGTTGATAACTGGAAAACCACATCGAAAACACTCTGTCGTTTTAAACGCGACTATTGGCATAAGACTAAAGGGAGTCATGCACGCAACCCTAACCAGTTTGCTTGCCAAATTTGGAGCGCAAAAATCCAACATACTGAGCTACATAAATTACAGTATGTTATTAGTTGTGATAACACGCAGCAGACACTTTGGGATAATAACTGTGGTCATAATTACCGCTTTCAAACAGAGCAACTTAAAGTCTTAATTCTAAATTTACACTGCTACCAAGAAGACAACCAAGACGAAAAATTTACTACCATTGCTAGAGCGATTGATGAAGAAAATATTGATATCGTGTGCTTTCAAGAAGTGGCTGAATATTGGCGTGATGGTCAAGGTGACTGGGAGTCAAACTCAGCAAAATTAATTAATGACCGCCTTAAAAATGCCTTCCACCTTTATACGGATTGGTCCCACTTAGGTTTTGATAAATATAGAGAAGGCGTAGCTATCTTAAGCCGCTATCCTTTATCACACCAAGAATCAAAATATGTATCTAATAGTCATGATATATATGACATTAATTCAAGAAAGGTCGTGAGCGCTCAAGTCTCAGTCCCTTATATAGGTCTGATCCATGTATTCTCAGCTCATTTAAGCTGGCTCGAAGGGGGCTTTCATGATCAGTTTAATTGCTTAAGTGCATGGGCAAAAAACAATAAGACACCTGAAAGTAAAGCGACTTTATTATGCGGTGATTTTAATATTACTGCAGGCTCTAAAGGTTATGAACAAGTCATTGATTCAGATGAATATGAAGACCAATATTTAGCCGTTAATAAGCAGGGGGTTTTTAATAAAATCTTCAAAGTTCATGATGATCACTGGCAAGACCTGTTAGCTGATGATTACCGAATTGATTACATCTTTATGAATAAACAAAGTCACTTAAAAGCAGTGGCTGCCAGCGTTATATTTACCGAACAAGATTATGGCTCAGTCTCGGACCATTGCGGTTATTTAATGACCTTTGAACCCCAAATATAAACCTCAATACAAGGAACTTCTATGCAACAAGCGGAGCATTATGCTAAACCTGTACATGCCGAACTAGGTGGTTCATTTGCTAGAGTCAATGACTTCAATCATGAATTTTTTCTGCGTTGGGGAAAAATTGATTTTGAGGTATTTCATGGCCAACACATTAATTTAAAAGTGATCCTCCAAGTTTATCGTGACCATGGTATCTGTGAAACCTATGTCGTTGATACGGATGCCTACGATATTAACTGGAACTACCACAGGCGTCGTACACGTGACTTCTATATTCACCCTTTTTCAAGCTCGTTTGGCCCCATTAACTGCGTTAAGTTTTCCTTTATTATTCACAAAGATGAACATTCGATTGCTTCAGAAAAAGAATATATATTTATGGACTGGGACCAGCTACAACAGCACCCAGACACGCCACAATATCGAGAAATTAACGACTACCATTCGACTTTAAATCATTATCAAACTTATGAGTTACAAGCTCATGAACTACAAAGTGATGTTGATTGGATGAATCATAATTTTGAATCATTAAACCTTGTTCCAAAATTCACAAAAGGCCAGCCTAACCACCCATTCCACCCCAAGCGTTATATTCATGACTTAATCAATAAAGTCATTCACTGTAAGCATAATGACCCTGACCGTTTGTGTACAATTAAAGTGAGTGTAGATTGTATTGATGACGCTGATTTTACCAATCATTTAATTCATGCCAGTGAACAAGGTGTGTGGGTGCAATGTTTAGTCGATTGGCGAAAAATGACCATGACTAACAGTGATAATTATGCGCGCTTAAAACGCGCCGGCGTTGAGTTAATAGGTGTCGTTTGTAGTCCTGACCATCACTTGATCGAAGTTGAACCCGACATGCATACTAAATTTATAATCTTCAATGATGAAGATTGTATTTTAGGCTCGTTTAATATTACTTTCGATCGTTGGTGGGCAAATTGGGAATCTGGTATGACATTTCACTCAAAAGGCATGTGTCGCTTACTGGATAATATTTTTCAAAGCCAACGCGGTGGCGTTATTCAAGCTTATGGAATAGATCCCTTTAGCCACTTTAACCTACTGTACACCTTTGGTAGACACACCATGCAAAGCGGTGAAAACTACCTCCCTCATCATGCTATTTTGGCCGAAATCAACCGAGCTAAACATTCTATTAAAGTCAGCTTATTCTTAATTGGTGAATTATTAGGGAACTATAATGACAGTGTGATTTGCGCCTTAATTAATGCCAAAAATAGAGGGGTTTACGTTCATATTTTATTTAATGGCCATTTGGTACGACTAGGTAAGGTGGGCGTGGAGCGTAGTATGGAGGATGAGCTTAATTGCCCCCTACTGCCAGTCGTTGAGCGTTTAAGAAATTCCGGCGTACATGTAGGACTTGTTTATGGACAAGATGACCATGCCGTCCCCTACTCCCCAATCCACTCTAAATACTGCATCATTGATGATTATATAGTGATTGACGGCAGTTTTAACTGGTATAACACCTCAGTTTTTTCTCATGACCTCGTGGTTATTGCAGCAAGCCATGAAGTTGCAAAACCATATCTACATGAGTTTGAACAAATGCAACAATTATTCCGGATCTATTAAATGACCCTTATAATTTTTTAAGTGGGTAGGCAACTTTTATTCGTCGCTGAAAAATCAAGTTTTCCAGTCAGCAAATAAGCGATTATTTTGAAGTGATCCGGGGGCGCAGGGCTTATCCGGTTCGCTTCGTAGTGAATGAACGTTGGCGACAACGGATGACTTCCGATAACGGAGGAATGCCTCCTACATCTAGTAAATGATTTTTCAAATAACCCCAAAACGAGACGTCATGCTTTCGGCAAGTCTTTTTAAACTAGCAAATGTATCTTGAAAAACACCGGCTCGAGCGGAAGAACCCCTAATAGAATGGCGCACCAGAATTTTCAGATGTTAAATTCTGTATCTTGAAGTCGTTTGGGTATAGGTTTTTGCCTTATTTTTTATTTTTAAAAAAAATAAAATCACCGCCATCATGCTGTGCGTCACGTATCACACCATAGTTAGGAACTTGAATAGATTTTGGTGAGCTAACTACCTTTTTACGTACAATAGAAAAAAGTTCCGTTGACTCCATTAATCCTACGTTAGAATTTAAAGCGGTTAAGAATGCATTTGTAAATATTGAGTGTCCATTTGGACCACCATCAGCAACCGGCTCATTACCTCCCGACGTAATAGCAATCCTTGCACGTAATTTTGCTATTTTTTTTAGAAACCCTGAATCAGGTGGCTTAATCGTCGCATCTCTCATTAAAGTTCCTGAATAACAACTATCAGCTACAATTAATACATGCTTTGCTGTTAGCGCTTTTAATTGGTCCGTAATATCAGAATTAGATATCCAGTTACTTGGACTATCAGCTGTCGCATCAATTGGTAACCAGTAGCCACGATCTGCTCGCTCATCAAAATACCCATGGCCAGCATAATAAATTAAAAGGTTATCATTTTTTGTTAGCTTTCCTCGCAAATCATATAGCGCTTCAATTAAAGTTACGCGGTCCACATTTATTAGTTTTGTTGTTTCAAAGCCATACTTTTTTTTCAAAACAGCCTCTACACCATTAGCATCGTTTATAGCCGTTTCTAATGTAGAAATATACTGATAACTATTATTGCCAATAATTAATGCGTAATACTTACCTAAAAACTCTGTATCCATAGATTGAACTGAAACTGACAGCCCGCTTCCTCGATTATCAACTCCATTACTCGCTAATAAAACTTCATCATAGCCTTGATACTCTGGTTCAGAGTTAATTCGAATTTGTGCTAATTTTTTAAAATCACGTCGTAAAAAAGCTTCAAAACGCTTAAACTCAAGATTAGCGACCTCTATTTTTTGCTGTGAAATACCTAACTTCTTTTCAGCGGCACTCCGGTGGACTCTAGCTTCTGCTTGAATCTTATCAACCTCATCTGGATTAGCTTGTTCATATTTATTAATAACACCATCTAAAGCCTGTTTAGCTTGTTCATACTCTTTTTGTGCACGTAGAGCCTCAACTGAAATCTCTTCAATTCTATGCTGAATCTTATCCTCAAGCACATTAAATTTATTTTTACTTGGTTTAACGATCAACAACTTAGGATTACTATACAACCGTTCAAACCCAGAAAACAAAAAAGGGTAATTTTGATCTTTTTTCTCAGGTTTTAATGTTCTAATAATCTCAGCTAGCATTCGCTGATTAGAGTTACCATATTCCAAAATTTGCTGCACAACCATAAACTTCTCAAAACCACTTGAAGAAACAAGCACGGTTCCATCACGTAACATACGTGTTACATTTGGGTTGGTTAATAAAGATACCGTTTGGTAAATTGGGTTTTTTGGGTCCAACTCTAACGCCCTTTTTGCATACTGAGATGCTCTTGTCCGTCGCACAGCCTGACTAAAATATATAGCCACTGAAAGGGCATTTTGTATCTCGGCAAATTCTAAATCTGTCTCCGCCATATAAAATAATGGCTCAACTATACTTTCTGCATGCCCAAAAGCTAACCTTGCTTCTATGCTTCGATACATTGCAAAGGCAAAATTTCTAGGGAAATCGCTTAAATTAGGCTCTTCTGGAACAGCAGCAGCATAACGGCTATTTTTGGAAGTTGCCGCTATAGACTCTATAGAGACACTCCCTACTATAAACATTGTTAAGGCAAAACACGTAATACTTATTACTTTATTCATTAAAAACACTTACCCTTTAGAAATTGTAACTACTCAGCGAACTTAGGGTTAAGGCATAGTTTATTGATTTATAAGGGTGTGTGAATACACCCATGTAAGTCCCTCTTCAACGTCCTATTGCAGAGGCCCAATAAATATCAATAGCATACATCTTTTGAAAGTAATACACTCAGTAGTTGCCAGAAATTAAGATATAAAATATAGCTACTTTATTCCTCTAGACATATAAAGTAGCTATCGAAATTTATGATTTTTCAGGAATACGATTAACCAATGCTTGAAGGTTTTTTAACGATGCTAAGTGCGCATAAATTAAACCTAAGTCTCCACTACGAAATAACGTGCTTAAATCTTCATCTGAGATTTCTTGAAATTTTTTCTCATCAACTGCCATGAACCCTCCAATGGAAAATTCACGCCCATCATTCATGCTAACCTTAGCATTATAGTCTTTCAATAATTCCAGTCTCACTAATTGTTCAATAAAAAGCTCAGTCCGTTTAAATTGCGCTTGATATTCAACAAGAAAAGTCATTGCTTGTTTTAATGATTCTGATTGCTCACCCTCACCTAAAAATAATGGTTCCCCTGTTTTTTTCTGAAAACCAGGGAAGTCTTCATCTACACATAAAGTCAGAGTATCACCCTGTTTATAAAATACAAATGGGTATCTACGAACAAAAGCAGGTATATAATTTCCTAACCATTGCATTTCTTGGTCAACAAACAAATTCTCTGCCTCCCTTAAGCCTAATAAGGCAGCAGGAATCACTTTATCATTCTCACCCTTAGTGAATAAAATCGGAAACTCACGCGCAGACTCATGAAACTCTACAGCCGTTAATAAAACTGAAATTGAGTTCTTTGCAAACTCAAAATTGTTATTTCTTTCAACCTTATAATTTTTATGTTTCTTTTTATCAATCGCTACTAAATTCTTATAAAAAAATAAACTTGCCATTTTTTCTTCCAAATAATCAATGTAATTAAAATTCTTACTCTTATCGACGAATATTTAACATACCTTCCCAAAAACCATCTTTAATATATGGAGAGTCTTCAAAAACAGGTGTATCAGTTTGAGAATGACCAATTAAACTATAATCTGATGCAAATATATTGGTTACATACCCTCTACTTTTTATTGAGGTACTGAATGCACGCCTTGATGGAGAAAACTTACCATCTTCATCCTCATCATCCTCAGCCAAATAAGCAAAGAAACCACCAATAGATTCAAAACCACCAAAATTACCTACCGAGACCCCCGAAAACTGCTGATTTGCTGTTCGTATATCTATATCAACCGCACAAATAAGTAACGGTCCAGAACGCCCATCAACTGTTGCATCAATATTAAATTCTGAAACGTTATATATACTTAATGAATCATTTGCAATTAATTTACCTGTAATAGTTAAATCTGTATCACCCGCAATAGGTGTATTATCAAATATAATAATATTAGCGGTAATATCAGTAAGAGTCGTTTCTTTAGCTGTTCCTGTAAACTCTTTAACCTCAATGGCATCATTAATACTGATCGTGCCATCCTCAACATTTGCTTTTAGTAAAAAGTCTCCAGACACTGAACCTGTAATTATTATATTAGCACCATCTGTTTGTATATTGACGTCATCTTCCAAAATAACACTATCATTAATAATTAAATCAACGCCATTGGTAAAAATATCTCCATTCAAATAAGTTGTTGCTCCTGATCCATTTAGAGTTAACTCACCATTCCTTATCGTTAAGTCACCCAGTACATGTATTTCACTACCCACCTCAGTTGCATTTAAAGTTAACGCACTTTCAAATTCACTATTCGCTGGTAAATTTATCCCTTTGGCGCTAGTCAGTATTAATGCTCCTTGATTGGTTTGTAATCCGGATAGTCCTTGTACAGTGCCAACTGTAATAATTTCAGTATTACTGTAATCTAGTTGCTCCCCTTCCCCCGTTAATTTAACTGCTATTACTTGCTGGGTATTCGACATTAAGGATGATGTACTTGCTGCGTCTACCGCTAAACCATTAACATCTAGCTTTCCATTTGCTGCCACAGCACCTGTTCCAGCATCTAATAGTAGTGAAAAACCACCTGAAACTTGTGAGTTAAGCTGAATATCACCCCCTGCAGAATTCAGCTGGGTATCACTCGATAAAATAACGCGATCATTGATAATAATGTCTGTTCCTTCAGTAAATATATTCCCATCCAAATGAGTAGTCGTTCCTGATCCATTAACTGTTAACGCTCCATTTTTAACCCTTAAGTCTCCCTGTATATATATTTCACCACCTGCAACCGGTGCATTCAATGTTAATGCATTATTGAATGTAGCAGTATAAATATCAATTTTATGCGCACCCAAATCTTTTTGGCCTATATTCACGACAGAGAATGTATCAGAAATCTGAGTGATTTCTGTAGAACTAAGATCGTATCCATCTGGGTTAGCAGCAGCAATAGAAATTGTATCATTCGCTAGAAATGGCGCTATTGTCAAGGCTCCCGTACTTTTCAATAAGGCATTTGGTTCGAGAATTAAGTCTTTAGATAATAAGTTAATATCCCCCCCGTTAGCATCCATACTTTTTTCGACAGTTATTACACCCTCACTACTAGTTAAATTAATATTTCCCTGATTTGTTTGTAAGCCATTTATAGTACCTACCGTTCCAATCAAAAAGCTATTTACTCCAGTATAAGTAAAGCTCTCGTTTGCCCCAGTTAAATTTACGGCAAGTCGTTGAATATCTAAACTAGCAAGTAACTCAGGATCTTTTACCGCACTAATTCCTAAGCCATTTGCTTTAATTTCACCCCCCGTATGTTGAATCAACCCTGCACTAGAAATTAAGCTTAAATCATTTGCCGTAATATCATTATTAATAACGATATCCGCAGCACTTGCATTTAACTCAATATTTGCACTTCCTGAATTTAGAGCTTCTGAGACAGTCAGGGTTCCAGCCTGACTACTTAAAGCAATGGCTCCATTCGTCGTTTGAATTCCACTTAAGTTACCAACTGACCCTATGCTCAAATCAGTATTAGAGTTATATACAAATGCACTGCCTTCAGCCAATAGCTGAACCGCTAAAACCTCAGTATCTGTAATATTTAAGTTCTCAGCACTATCTGCCTTTATGCCTAATTGTTTAGCTTGAATCGTGCCACTATTTTGTTGCACTGCATCTGCTGAACTTAAAATCACTTGGGCGGCTTTCAAACCTGAACCCAGAACAATATTAGCATCTGTGGCCTCATCAACTTCAGCTGTCTGCAAACTAATATTCGCAGCACCTGCATCCAAATCCTTATTAGCTGTTATTCCGCCATCAACCACTGTTATATCAATTAAGCCATTATTTGTTTGAATACCGTCTATTGACCCAATCGTATCAATAACAAAACCTGAATTATTAGTATAAATAAATTCTTGTCCTGCACCGGTTAAATCAACAGCAAGCTTATTAATACCTGGTGCATTCAAACTTGCTAATGTTTCAGCTTGAATAGCGAGTGAATCTGCTGATAAAGTTCCAAGAGCCCCCTGCATAATAGCGTCATTTGATAACAACATAATAGTATCAGCCTGCAACCCAGCATTTAACTGTATATTTGCAGTCGTTGTTTCGACTAGCTCGTTAGATTGTAAGGTTATATTCCCTGTACCTGCTTGTAATGCTTGGTTAATAATTACACTACCATCAGTAACATTTAAATTAATATTCGCATCATTCACACTAATCCCATTAACACTACCTACCGTACCAATAGTGAGATCATTTGCCCCAGTATAGTCAAAACCTTCTCCTACCCCAGTAAGGTTAACAGCAAGTGTTTGAACACCCGTTACATTACTTAATGTTGGATTTTTAGTCGCTATTATTCCCAAACCTGTTGCAGTAATAGTTCCTGCTGCCTGTAATATTTCACCATCAGCTGCAAGTAAACTGATATTACCGCCTGTCAAATTAGCACCTAAATCTAAATTTCCCGTGCTTGCTTGAAGTATAATAGCCTCATTTCCTGCATTTAATTCTGCATTGATGACTAAGCCTTCTGTTCCTATAAGCTTAACTTCTCCAGGAGTAGTTGACTCCTGAACAATGCCTGTTAACCCTAATACAGTGCCTATCGTTACTGCTTTAGTATTATTATAGTCGAGCAGCGCACCAGCTCCCGTCAACCTTACTGCCAATTCTTGGTTCGTATTTGACGTTACCGCAGATACTGTTGCAGCATCAATACCTAAGCCACTGACCTCCATATCTCCAGCAAGAGCAACTGCACCTGTCACTGCATTAATTAATAAATCAAAGGCTCCCTCTACAACAGAGCTTAATTGAATATTTCCGCCACCAGAATTAATCTCAATATCTTTTTCTAATATGACCTGGTCATTAATAATGATATCTGTTCCTTGGGTTATTACATTCCCACTTAAATAAGTGGTCGAACCTGAACCATTAATTGTAAAGCTACCATTCTTAACTATTAAATCACCCAACACATGAATTTCACCACCCACTGCTGAGGCATTCAATGTCAAGGCATTATTAAACGTAGTTGACTGCAAATTGATCACATGCGAGCCAACACCCACTTGGCCAATATTAATCCCAGCAAACCCACTTCCAATTTGGGCAAGTTCAGATGCACTTAAATCATAACCAAGCGCGTTATTCGTGTAACCAATATAAATCGGCGCACTCGTAACCACTGGAGCGACACTCAATGAACCAGCCCCTTGTAACATAGCACCTACCTCAAGTACTAAATCCTTGGATAATAACGAAATATCTCCAGCCCCGACATCAATCGTTTTGGCAACAATTAAATCACCCGTCATACTCGTAAACTGTACAGACCCACCTTTTGTTGTAACTCCATTTTGGTTGCCAACAGCTCCAATAGTAAAGCCATTCTCAGCCTGATAAGTAAATCCTTCACCTACCCCAGTGAGACTAACAGCCAAGGTATCGAGCTGGCCAATATTTAAATTATCTGCTGACTCTGCTTTCAGTCCGAATTTAGATGCCCGAATTTCACCAGCCCCATAAGTTACCTTTTGTGTACTATCCAAAACAACCTCAGTACCAACAACATCAGCCTGCAAATCAATTCCAGCATTGTTAGCAAGTAATGAAACATTACCACTTCCAGCATTCAGCATTTCAGTCACGCCTATATTTCCATCAGTACTCGTTAAATTAACCGAGCCATTAGTCAGCACCCCTTTAATGCCACCAACATTTCCTATATTAATGCCTCCAGTACTTTCTAAATCAAAGCCACCTGATGTCAAATTAACAGCTAAATCATTAACGCCTGCAATAGTTAATTTTTCTAGGGTACTCGCCTCTATACCTAACTTATTCGCTTGTAATGTACCACTAGAATATAAAATGCCATCTGCAGCACGTAACACCACTTGATCCGCTATCAAATCAGCATTTACGGTTAAATCTGCGACAGTATCAGCTATTGTTTGTTCGGCTGATAATAAAATTGCCCCTGACCCTGCTTTTATTGCTTGATTAATAGTTAACTCACCATTAGTGGAACTCAAATTAATATCTGCATCAGTAACCGATAAGCCTTTTATACCGCCAATACCATCGACATCACCAACACTACCAATAATTAATGAATTTGTCGCTGAGTGTGTAAAAGATTGACCTGCCCCACTTAAATTAACCGCTAAGGTTTGAATTCCACTAATATCATTTAATGTAGGAGTGTTCATCGCACTGATACCTAAGCCATTAGCTGATATTTGGCTTCCTACCTCTTGAGTAATATTATCAGCAGCGATAAGAACTACATTATTAGCTGCAATATTTGATGATAAAACAAGACTCGCTTCTGACTCAGTTGTCCTTCCTGCACTTAACTCAATATCAGCAGTTCCTGCATCTAAGCTGGAATCAAGCTTAATCGTGCCATTACTGCTGCTTAATTGAATCAGACCATTCTGAGTTTGTATGCCTTTGATATCATCGACAACCCCAATACTAAACCCTTTGCCAGAATTAAATGTAAACTTCTCATCTGCTCCTGTTAGCTCAACTGCCAGCACATCAACCCCTAACAGTACAATATCTGGAGCTGACTCAGCTCGCATACCTAAAGTACTTGCACTTATCGTGCCTTGAGCCCCCTGTATAATACTGTCGCCCGCATTTAATGCTAATTTATCAGCGAAAATATCTCCATTTAAAACCAAATTCGCAACGGTATCCTCATCAACTTCAGCAGCACTTAATTTGATAAGTCCAGTTCCCGCATTCAGGGCTTTATCTATTTGAATACTGCCATTACTACTAGCCAACCTAATATCTGCATTATTAACCGTGATTCCTTCCAAACCACCAACCGTTCCTATAGTAAAATCATCAATACTATTAAACTCATAAGAAGCACCTGCTCCAGTTAAATTAACAGCCAAAAACTTAATATCAGAATTAGCATTTAGCTCTGGGTTACTTTCCGCACTAATTCCCAGACCATTTACTTTAATTGCACCTAAGGTTTGCTTAATAATGCCTGACCCAGAAATTAAACTTAGATTATTGGCTCTTATATTGCCATTATCTAACATCAAGTTTCCTGTTTTTGCATTTAGCGCAATATCTCCAGTCCCTGCATTCAGGTTTTCTGTTATTGATAAAGTACCACTTTCACTGGTTAAATTGATTGCTCCATTTTTAGTCTGAATTCCAGCAATACCCCCTACACTACCTATGGTTAAATCATTATTCGATGTGTAATTAAAGCCAGCGCCATCACCTGTTAAAATAACGCCTAATGTTTTTGCATTAGAAATTGAAATATCTGGTGCACTTTCAGCTTGTAAACCAATAGCAACAGCATCTAATGTTCCATTAGTCTGGTTTATCGTATCTGCAGCCACTAAAACAATTTGCTCAGCTTGAATATTACTATTAAGTATTAAGCTCGCTGCAGTCTCTTCAATCAGCTCTGCCGTTTGCAAACGAATTGTTGTACCAACAAGTTGGCCATTAACCTCAAGAGAACCATCGTCAGTATTTAAAGTAATCGCACCATTATTAGTGGTAATACCACTTAAAGAACCAACACTTCCGACTTCGAAGCTATTACTATCTCGGTAACCAAAAGATTCGCCCTCTCCAGTCAACTCAACAGCTAACACATCAACATCCGCCCCCGTTATATCAAATGCTGTTTCTGATTTAATGCCTAGCTCAGCTGCGGTAATAGCAACACCATCAGCCTGTGTAATTCCATCTGCCGCTAACAATAGAACCTGTCTAGCCTGTATATCACCCGCTAAATTTAGGTTTGCCACTGTCAATTCATCAGTTTTTGACGCTTGTAATGTGATGGTTCCTGTACCGGCTTGTAGTGCTTGATCGATACTAACCGACCCGTTAGTACTTGCTAATGTTATATTTCCACCATTAACCTGTACACCACTCAAGCTACCAACAGTTCCTACTGAAAAGTTATCTGCTACGCTATGCTCAAATGATGCGCCATCTCCTGTCAAATTAACGGCTAGTGTTTCAACCGCCAAACTATTATTGATAGTCGGTGCTTGTTTTGCACTTAGCCCTAAGCCTGTTGCAGCAACTTGTGTTCCACCTAGTTGAGTAATACTATCTGCAGCAATTAAAGTTAAATCCTTAGCGCTAATATTTGCATTAAGTAGTAAATCAGCCGTAGTAACTGAACTTTTTCCTGCATTTAATTCAATAGTACCCGTTCCAGCATTTAAGGCCTGAGTAACCTGAAGATTGCCATCGCCACTACTTAAATCCACAGCACCATTAAGAACCTGAACTCCAGAAAGTCCATCGACACTTCCTATCACTAAACCTTGATTAGCATGAAAACTAAGCCCTGCACCTTCCCCCGATATATTTGCTGCTAACTTATCTACATTTGCAGAAATAATCGTAGCACCTGCATCTGCTGTTAGTTTTAAATCAGTTGCAGTAATTGAGCCACTAGTCTGTGTAATTCCATCTGCAGATTGTAACTTTAATGTTCCCGCCTTAATGCTTCCTGCGAGTGCTAGCTCAGCACTCGTGACTTCACTCGCCTCTAAAGTACTTAAACTTAATAAAGCCGTTCCTGTATCAATTGCACTATTTACTGCAAGGCTACCATTTTTAGCCTCAAGTAAAACCTCACCATTAAGTGTATTAATACCGCTTAATGTATCAACAGTCCCTACAGTAAAACCGTTATCATCACTAAAATTAAAACTAGAACCCTCTGCCGTTAAATTTACAGCTAATGTACTGACATCTATATTATTAAGATTAGAGACTGATTTAGCACTTAAACCTAAACCACTTGCTGAAACTTTACTATTCACATCTTGGTTAATATTGTCTGCGGCCACCAATAGAACATTAGCCGCACTAATATCGGCATCAACGTTTATACTTGCCGCAACCGTATCGACACTTTCTGTGGTCAATAATTTTAACGTTCCTGCCTTTAAAGCAATATTATTAGCAACCGTAATTGTGCCATCATTACTGGTTAAACTAACATTGCCTCCATTGGTTTTTACACCTTGAACTGAGCCAACTTCTCCAACACTAAAGCTACCTGGGTTAATCAACTCAAACCCATTATCAAGGCCTGTTATATCAACTGCCAATACTTTTAAGTTATTAGTACTTAATTGAGTGCCGCTTTGTTCCGCTCTGATTCCTAATTGGCTGGTTAATAAAGTACCGGCAGTTTGCTCGATGGTGTCCGCGGTAATTAACTCAATAGAGGTTGCTTCTAGGTCTGCATTTAATACTAAGTTAGCACTAGTTGCTTCTGATATCTCACTAGTTTTGATGGTTAACAACCCTGTACCTGTTGTGCTAATTTTCTCAGCAACAGTAATTGCACCATCACTGCTGCTTAACTCAATATTCCCCCCCTCTACTTGAATACCTTTTATTGCTCCTACCGTTCCAACAGTAAAGTTATCCGAATCTGAATAGGAAAAAGCACTATCAGTGCCCGTTAATTTAACGGCTATCACATCAACATTTGAATTTGCGGTATTCATCTCAGCACTTTCTGCTGAAATACCTAGTTCTTTAGCAAAAACACCGCCAGTATTTTGGGTTATCGCTCCCGCTGTTGTTAAGGTAACAACGGAACCAATCACATCACCTGATACCTGAATTGAAGTGTCTGCAGCTAATGAAACAGCTTCAGTTCCAGCATTAACGGAGCCTAAATTTAGAACATCTCCCTGTAATGCTATCGTGCCATTATTGCTCGATGTATTTACAACGCCTGCCGCCTGCACAATTAAAGGGTTAACAACCGTTCCAATTGATGCTCCGCTCGTTGTTGTTGCAAGCGTGATATCATTTCCTATCAACTTAGAACTAGCATCTGTATTAAGAATACTTCCCGCCGTTGATTTCAAATTCAAGTCACCTGTTCCCGTATCTACCAAGCCAACCTGAATTGTTTTATCTGTATTTAAATTAAAATCAAGGTCACCACTTGTACTTTTAATATTAGTTAGAGTCAAAGTATCTGCTGTACTTGTCGAAATATATTCAAGTGCCGGAACAGCTAAATCATTATCGACTATGTTGTAGCTTGATCCCGCCGTTGCCGCTTCAACATTTAACGCTAATTGCGTAACAATCGCATCAGTGGATAAATTCATACTTCCTTGGCTATCTAAGGATAATTGGTCAACCCCCGATAAGTCCAAAGTAGAAGCGTCACTTCCAATACCCGTACCAGCCGCTAATAAAACCGCCCCCGTTGTTATAATATTATCCGTCGTATTATTTGTTAGCTCAGCTATACTCCCTAATGTATTTAAACTAACCGTGCCAGCCCCTACACTGAGGTTATCAATTAAAATATTAGCGTTTTGTAACTGTATCGCTAAATTAAGATTTCCACTTGCTACAGATAAGTCATTGATTACTAAATTATCGGCATTATCAACAACATTAAAGCTTAAATTTCCAAGGTCTTGTAATTGGTAAGTTGATTCAGTTGCCGATTCTGGTGCTAATGTTAAATCTAAATTCCTTAGGTTAACATCCGTTGTTAATGTAAAACTACCAGGCGTATTCACCAGCAAATCACTAACGCCAGACATCTCGATATTTTCTATATTACCGATATTGGCCGCTGTTAAGCTTACCTTTCCGCTAGTAATAATATCTGCTACCACATCAGCCTGGGCATCTTGTAGTGCTGCATCACTACTTAGACTAATGACTGAATTCTGAGCCTGAACAGTACCTATATTAAGGTCTTTAGGGCTGTTTAAATAAATCCCACCGTTATTAGTCGTTGCATTCAGCCCTCCAGTTAACTCAATATCTAGGGCGCTATCCATAAGGCCAATAGTAGAAGCATACTGAGTAACCACAAGATCTAAATCATTAGCAAGTATATTAACAGCGGTATCATTCACGACCTCTTGTATGCCTCTACTCGCGGTAAGTTGAATATTAGCGCTTCCTGCATTCAATAATCCAAGTTGCAAACTGCCATTTTGATTTAAATAAATGCCGCTATTATTAGTGCTGGCATTCACTTCACCTGTTAGCCGCATTTTTAACGCAGAACTTACATCACCAATGGTTTTCCCCGCAGTTTGAACAGTTAGGTTAGCTGTAACCGCATTAATTCCACTGGTACTTATAGTATTTAAGATTGAACCTGTTGCCGAGTTTAATTGAACATGTTGAGCATTACTAATACCTGCAATTTCTAAATCACCAACTTGAGTAAGATATAAATCTCCTAGTGTATTTACAGTTAAGGAACCACTAATATCCGTATTTAAAACAGCAACCTCAGAACCTATATGTTTAGCATTGGTATGAGTTATTAATTGCAAGTTTCCAGCTTTAAGCAGAGAATTATTACTTAAAATATGACCTTTTGTAGATTGTAATACTAGATTGCCTATCCCTACATCAATACCAGTCACAGCTAAATTAGCATTTGTTTGTACTGTTAGATTAAGGCCCGCTCCTTGAGCACCTACTTGCGTTAGCTGAAGTTCACTCGCATCAGCATTACTGGACGCATTGAATTGTAGTTGAGTCGCTCCGCCTAATGCTTGGTTATCAATAATTGAATAGGTAGAGTCAGCTAGGAGCGTAGAAAAATTTAGCGTCAAGTCTGTTAATACAGCCTCACTACTAACATTAATACTACCGCCTGTTGTTAAGTTTAAATTACTAACGTTACCTAGTGTTACTCCGTCTATATTTCCTATTCCTTTTGCAGCATTCAACACTAGAGGCTGACTAGTCTGAATATTAAGGCCTGTAGGATTTTGTGCTGAATTAATTGTTCCTTGTGTTGCATTAATGGCAACGCTACCAGTTTGCGCATTTAACTGCCCTATAACAACATCACGACCAGCAGCCAAACCAATAGAAGTAACAGCATCTAAACTAATATTCTCAGCCATAGAAATATCAGAAATGCTTGAATTTGCGTTTAAATTGATTGAGTGTGCTGAAGTAATATTATTGAGTAATTCAATTGAACCACGAGAAGAATTTAAATAAACACTATTATTTCTGGTTAATAATTCTCCTACTGCAATATCATAACGGGAACCTATATCAATATAGTTAGCTTCTAACTTAGTGTCTTTACTAAATACTACATCCCCTAAGTTGGTATTATTTATCCGCAATTGATTCGCGGCAATAATATTTCCTGTTCCGACAATGCCTGCTAGTCCAGTTAAATAGACATCAGAATTATTACTTTGCAAATTGTTTACTTGCAAATTTCCTTTTGAATTGATTGTTACAGCATTACCCGCCACCAACTCTGTTCCTGCCGCCATAGCTATATTCGCATTGTATGCAGTAGAAGAAACATTGACAGCACCTAACGCAGTTATATTTCCATTTAAGTTAATTGGGCCATAAGTTGAACTGATATTAATATTATTCTTACTGTCTAATAATCCTGTATTTAACTCACCCCCCGCCTTTAAGCTAATATCATTCGCCGATAGGCTTGCAGTATCACTGATGATTAAATCTGCACGCCCATCTTTCTCGCTTGGGCTACCCACTGCTGATTGTAAAGTAACACTTCCCGTTGCGTTAATGTCAGCATTAACGGCTATATCATCACCAGCATAAGCCGTTACATTGCCTGTAACATCTAAAGTATTATTCAAACTCAAATCATTTCTGGCAGTTAAAACTATCTCACTTGCACTAATAGTTGAACTAGTTACGCTATTACCTAAGAGCAGATCTCCTGCTGTGGACTCAACTTCAACTTTGCCTTGTCCCGCTGAAATTGTTTCTATATCAATATTATCATCACTGCTTAAAACTAAGTTTAAGTCCCCCGTTTTTACGCCAATATTGTTAACGACAAAATCAGTACCATCACTCGTTACTGCAAAATCAAGGTTACTGGCATCAACAACTACATCATTATCAATAATTGTATAATTTTTAGATGTTTCACCACTAACAACAATAACGGATAAATCGGTGATTAAGGCATCTGTACTAATTTTTACGTCATCCTTAGCAACTAAACTGATATTAGTCACTCCACCTAAATCTAAAGTAGAGCGATTACCTACGCCTGTTTCCCCGTCTAAGAAGGCCTTAGCAGTAGTAATAATATTGTCAGTCGTATCATCTACTGTTTCATTAATAGCTCCTGTAGATGAAGTTAAGCGAATTTCACCTAATGTACTTTTTAATACAGAAACATCCATATCTCCTTCTGCACTCAGCGTAATCGCACTGCCTCCTGCATCAATAACTGTTCCAGCTGCCATAAGAATTTCAGCTAAACCATCCTTATTTATTGCATATCCAGTCGCATTAATATTAATTGCATCAGTTGTCGTAATGCTTTCATTCAGTTGAACATCATCACCCGCTATAATATTTAAAGCACCGGAAATATTTAACGCATTTAATATTTTGACATTTTCATCTGCATTTAGAGTTAAGGCGCTAGCAAGTACATTAGAACTACTTGCACCATCGCCAATACTTAAATTCCCTTTTGAGTTTAGATTAACCGTTCCTTGACCAACGTTCAGATCACCAATATCCATTGAATTTTCAGTTGTTAACCGTAAATTCAAATCGCCACTTTGCACGGCAATTTTTTCTAAGAATAAAACTGAATTAGCATTATTTCCAAGTAGTAATGTATTCGCTGCTACGACATCGTTATCAACTAGTTTGAATGTATCTGTGGTACTACTAGGGTTAAGGTTTAAAATCAAACTATTGACTACTGCACTGGTACTGACATCTAAAGTACCATTTGTAGTCAATGTTAAGCTTGGGGAAGTCGCTAAGTCTAAAGTTGAAATATTACCAATACCTGCGAGACCTTTTATATCAATAACACTAGCACTCATATTATCATCAGTACTTGTTGCATCAGCTTCATTCACCGAACCTGAAGTATGTACCCTCGCAGTTGTACCTGCATTAATAGCGCCTAACAAAACATCCCCACCGACCTCTATGTGAGTTTCCCTTATAGAGTTCAATTCTGCTGTTTTTGCCATCGTAAAGGTGCCAGTATTATTTTCTGAGCTACTGGTTATATTAATAAAATAATTCGAATTGAGTATTTTATTAACCGAAATATCATCTCTGGCATTTATATCAAAATAATCAGCCGTAATATTTTCATTTAAACGAATATCATTTCCTGAAGTTAAATTAAATGACCCTGAATTAATAATGCCATTTAATTCTGCATCCAAATCAGTTGTCAGGTTTAATGAACCTGTTCCAGTATCAACAACGCTTAATTTAAGTGCATCATCAGTATTTAAAGTTAAGTTTAAAGACCCATTCACTGGCTTGATATCTTGCACCGTTAGTACATCACCATCACTCACTGCATCAAACAATACATTAGCTAATGTCGCGGTATTTTCTTCAATACGATATGTAAAATCATCATTACTACTTAAGGATAAACTTAAATCATTTAAAGCTACTGTATTAGTAATATTAACCGAACCACTCGTATTAACATTAAGACTGGCACTATCAGCAATATCTAAATTAATACCCTCTCCTGCAGTTAATGAAACCCACCCACCTGTTTTAATGTTAGCTATATTGCTATTAACTGTTTCATTAATGGCACCTTGAGTATGAATTTCTACCCCTCTGTTATTAAGACTATAAATCTCATTAACCGATACACCTTTATTAGCCGATAAGTGGATGCTTCCTATTGCTGCACTCAAACTTGCCGTTGAGGCCATCGCAATACCACCTTGTTGCGCATTAATAATAATATCATCATTATAATACCTGCCCCCACTTGATTCTATAATGCCTTTTAAACCAACATCACCAGTACTTGATGATATTCTAATTGGGTTATAAGAATAACTACTACTAATATCTTCTAACGTTAAATCACCATAAGCCTGAATATTGACTTGAGAAGATGTAGTAATTTGCGTTCCTGCCGCCATCAAGATATCACCATTAACAGGATTACTATAACGTCCAGCATATAAAGTAACACTGCTAGTGCTCGATATATTTCCTTGTAGCTGAATAGAGCCAGAATAAGAATCAATATAGCTATTTGAAGAACTAGTTAAATCACTAACCGTAATATTACCTGAAGCCCTCAAATCAATAGTAGAACTAGATTGAGCAGGGTTATGGACTAAAATTTTATCCCCTGCATCAATATCTAAATACCCTGAGCGTACAATATTACCAGCTTGACTTACATCACCTAATTCAACGCTTTTATTAACCGATTGAATTCTAGCTAACCCTGCGCCAACATCTAATGCTTTAATTACAATATTATCGTTATTTTTTAAAGTAAAATGAAGATTTCCTGCTGTAACCTTAACCTCATCCGCCGACACAGTTGCGTTACGTTTTTGAGCCATGAAATCAAAATTAGCAACTCCCGTATTATTATCAATAATACGATAGTCGGCATTTTGTTTAGAGCCTTGTAAATTTAGGCTAGTATTCAACAATGTGCTATCAGAACTGACATTAATAGACCCTTGCGTTGTTAAGTCCATACTTGTGGTACTCGCAAAGTCTAGTGTTGATGTATTTCCTATACCACCTGTTGCCGTTAAATCAACATACCTAGCACTAATATCAGCGGTAGTCGCTAATAAATCATCATTAACTGCCTCATTAATAGTACCTGTAGAGTTCAGGGTTACAGTATCCCCTGCCACAAGGCTACTAAGTGAAATATCACCTTGTGCCCTTAAATAAATGTCACCTTGCGCCGAAGTTGACAATAATTGAGTATTATTGTGTGTACTAATACCACCACCTACAGAACGGACATCTATTAGGTCAAGACTTGAAGTATTACCTAACTGAATATCTCCTTGTGCCTCGAGGTAAACTCTGTCTCCCACCGAGGTTAACTGCCCCCCTGCCAACATTTTCAACTCACCACCGCTTGAACCTATATCTAAGCGAGCATTACTCGTCAGATTAGTCAAAATAATATTGCCTTGCGCTTCAATAAAAAGAGTGTCATTAGCTGATACAGCACTCCCCACTGCCATTAGGAAATCGCCCTTATCACCAACACTATTATTCAAGCCAGATTTTAGATAAATATCACTACCAGTTCCGGTGGCTGTTAAGTTATTTTGTAGCTGAATATCATCGCCTGCATTGAATGATATCTCTCCGATTTGTGTAGAATCTGATAATAATAAAATATCTTGGCCAGCAGTTACCGACAAACGATTAGAGCTTAAGGTATTACCGACATTTGCATCTCCTAAACTAACATTTCCATCAGTAGACTCTAAAAAAACGTAACCATTTCCAGTTGCAAAGGAGTTGATAGTCAGCACATCATCTGTTTTCAAATTAAAATTTAAATTACCTGCTTTATTTAAGCCTTTATCTATATTTAAAGTGCTTCCATCACTTTGGTAGTTAAAATCGAGGTTAGCGGTGCCATTATCATTATCAAGAACTTGATAAGTTTTTACTTCGGTACTATTGTTGATTAAATCTAATTTTAAATCAGAAAGAATAGCATCAGTACTAACAGAAATATTGCCTTCTGTTGTTATGAATAAGTTACCTGAATTTGCAATATCAAGTGTTGACCGATCACCAACGCCTTTCGCCCCATTAAGAGTAACAGCTCCCGAGGTCATTAAATTATCACTGCTAGTATTAAACAACTCATTAATAGCGCCCTCAGTTGAGTTGATACTGATATGTCCTGCACTATCAAGGGTATTTAAAAACACATCCCCTTTTGCTGCTAATGTAATACTCGAGCCTGTTGATTTCAGCTGGCTATCAGCCGTCATGCGGAGAGCATCTAATTGAGACCTAACGTATAAACTATTCTGGCTTTGAATATTTGCTAGCTGAATTTCCCCTGGTGCAACTAAACTGACAGACCCTAAAACTTGTAAGCTTGTTGCTTCGTTCATCAAAATAGAGCCTAAATCAGAGGCATCCAAATTTTGTCCCGCAGTAAAATTTAGGTCACCCGAAGTAGTAAGGTCATTTTTAATGAAAATATCATCACCAGCAGACAGTGATACTGTAGATGTTTGAGTTGCCATACCCTCAAGAATAATATCTTTTGCTGCCGTAACTGTTAATCGGCTTGAACTTAAATCAAGCCCTTCCGTATTTCCTATCTGTACATCAGCTTGTGTGGAATGCAGCGTTACGGAACCTGTCCCTGTTTTAAAGGTATTAATTGCAATACCTTGATCAGTTGTTAAAGAAAAGTTTAAATTCCCTGTTTTATTTAAGCCGTCAGCTATCGTTAATGTACTACCATCATTAAGGAAATTGATTTTTAAATTAGGATTACCTTGCTCAAGATCATTATCAATTAAATTAAATGTTTCAGTCGATGTTTCGGGGTTTAGCGTTAAATTCAGGCTAGTAACAACCGCACTGGTACTCAGATTTAAAGAGCCATTAGTATTTAAGTTTAGGTTGGCGGAATCATTTAAATCTAGTACCGATAAATTTCCTATGCCGCCTAAGCCGGTTAAATTAACAAAGCTAGCGCTAATATTATCAACTGCATCATCGCGAACTTCATTAATAGAGCCTTCCGCTGTTAGCTGTACTGAATTTGCAGAAATAGAGCCTAAAAGGATATTGCCTTCTGCATTCATAGTAACTGAGCCATTACCTGAATCAATTACTGCAGAATCTAACATAGTGATATCAGAACTTCCCTCTATTACTCCATACTCTGAGCCAGTTTTTAACTCTGTATAGCCACTACTATTAATATTTTTGTTAATAGTAATATCATCCCCTGCACTAATGTTTGCTCGGTTTAATGTTAATGCTCCATCCAAAGTGACATCATGCGCGCTTAATAAAATGAGGCTACCCTCTGCAATATCTACTTTACTGAATTGCAAGCTATCATCACTAATGATATTAAGCTCTAAAGCACTATTACTTGCTAAAATATCTTTTGCTTGTAACAGACTCGCATCTGTAGAGGCATCAATTAATGTATTCGCTGCTAAGGCTGTATTTTCTACTAACTGATAAACTTGTGCGCTTTCTGATTTTAAATCTAAGTTAAGTTCTGTTAAGGCTGTATTAGTTGTTAACTTAAGGTCACCCCCTGTATTGATAGTAAGCTTTGAGCTACTTGCCATATCTAATACTGATTGACTACCTACTCCTGTTGCAGCTGATAAGGTAACTGAGCCCCCTGTTTGAAAATTAACAGTTGCATCATTAACGGCTTCTTCAATAGAGCCTTGAGTTGAAGAGGCAATAATAGAAAAATTATTTCCACTAACGAGCTTATTAACTTGAATATCTTTATCGGCAATTAATTCTACTTTTCCCAGCGCACTGACTGTAGCTGCTGAAGACATTGCAATATCACCCTGCTGGGAATTTATCGATATATACCCATAATCTTCATGATTGGCATATTGCCTAGTTGCAGTAACAAGACTGTTTAACTCTATCTTTCCTTCAGCAGAGGTAATACTTATCGAATTCCCGCTATAAATAACATTATTATTATCATAATAATAATAGTTATTATGATTACTACTAATACCTTCTAATTTAATATCACCTTCTGCAAAAACATCAACATGCCCTTCAGCAACTATCTGCGTATCAGTTGCCATCGAGATATGTCCTAGCGTGAAATTTTCTGTATCCTTTCCTGCTCGAAGAGTAACACTGCTAACTAAATTAATATCACCTAATAAGTTAACTGAACCTTTACTTGACCTAATATCAACATTGCTAGCAGCATTAATACTATTTACAATAATTTCATTATTAGCATCTAGGTCTACACCATTTCCAGCCTCTAAAGCATTGTCAATACTTAACTTATCTGCGGCATCAACGCCTAAATACCCCGTTTTAATAATATTATCTAGTTGAGTTTTATCTCCTAATAAAATACTGCCTGAATGAGTATTTAAATTTACTGAGTTAGTTGTATTTAACTCATTTACATCAATATCACCCGCGCGAGAGGTTAAATTGATATAACCACTTCCTGTTAATAAGCTATCAATGGCAATCGTATCATTGGTATTCAAGGTAAAATTCAAACTGCCGGTAGCGACACTTACATTACTACTGCTAAAGGTCGTTCCATCACTTTGTGCGCTAAAGTCAAAATTTGCTACACCCGTGTTATTATCAATAATACGATAATTTGTGGAACCTACAGTATTAGTAAGATTGAAGTTTACGTGAGTAATCGTACTATCTGCACTTAAATTGATAGAACCTTGTGTTGTTAGGTCTAACTCTCTAATATTAACTAAACCTAAGTTTGAATGATCACCAATACCAGAAGCTGATTGCAAATAAACGTAGCCAGATCCACTACGTAGGTTATTGCCCGTGTGATTTACCGCACTATTAATAGAGCCTTCGCGTGAATTTAAGTAAGGGTTGTAACTACTATCAACAAAGCCCAGTACTATATCCCCTTGAGCATTTAAGCTAACTGTACCTGCTGTTGACTGAAGACTGGTATCAGCCAACATTTTTATTTTTCCTAAACCACTACTGGATATATTTGTTAAGTTCACATTCCCAGTGGCAACAATATTTTGTTGCAATACAATATCTTTCTGAGCATTAACATTAAGTATATTGGTGCTTAAATCAACCAGCCCACCTTCAGTTCCTAGCTGAACACCATCAAATGATGTTAATGCAACTGAACCCAAGCCTGTTGCAAAAGAGTCTATAACAATAGATTCATCTGACGTTAAGGTAAAATTTAAATTTCCTGTTAAATTAAGACCTTTATCGATACTCAGTGTATTTCCATCACTTAAGTAATCAAAATTTAAATTAGCTGTCCCCGTATCATTATCAATAATTTGGTAATGACGAGCTTCGCGCTCATGGTTTCTTACATTAAGCATTAGATCAGTAATATTAGTATCACTACTTAATGCAATATCCCCTTGTGCGCTAACCTCTAAGCCATAAGTATTCTTTAAGTCTACTACTGAATCAAATGAGCCTATATTGTTAGACGATGTTAGAACAAGACGTTCAGCAATTAAATTATCATCTGTGTTATTGAGTACTTCTGCAATGCTTCCTTGTGCATCTAACGTTATTGAGCCAGCACTACTGACGCTAGTTAATAAAATATCACCTTCAGATTCTATTCTGAGACTTTCACCCAAACTATTTAATTCTGAGCCTGCAAGCATTTTTATATCAGCCCAACCCTCTTTATTTGTTGCTTTATGGCTAAAGGTTCCATCTCTGTCAGAATAGATAGAAACACTCCCACCTGAAGAAACGATATTTTCAATAACAATATCATCACCACTAGCGATATAAATACTACTCGTTGCTGTAAGTTTACCTAAAATAACAACATCATTGTTTGCATCTAACTCAATACTTCCAGCTGTTATTTCACCACTGGCTCCTAGGCCTAAAGTTACCCCCCCTTTATGTGATGTAAGAGAAACACTGCCATTGCCAACATGAAAATTATCAAGCACTATCGAGTCACCTGTTGTAACAGATAAACTTAAATCGCCTAATTGAGAGCCGCTACCGGTTAATGTTAACTTATGATCAAGGCCTGTTGCAGCTCCTGCTATAAAATGGTTAGGTGTTCCAGGAACAGTACTATTATCGTTAATACGGTAACTACGGCCAGCTGTATTAGGTGATAAATTTAAGCTTAAATCATTTAAGTTAGCCTGACTATTAACATTAATACTACCTTGTGTCTTTAAAGATAAATCAGTTACAAGACCTAAATCAAATTCTGATAGATTACCAATTCCCTTATTAGCAGCAAGATTAACTGAACCGGTAGTTTCTATATTGACACCAGTACCAGTGGACTCATTCAGGCTACCATTAGAACTCCTTAAACTTACGAAGCCTGCACCGGTTGATATTTGTCCAACTAATATGTCTGCCGTATAGGTTGATAAAGAAAAATTTAAGTCGCCGTTACTAACATCAACTGAGTCAAGGTTTATCGTTCCTGCCCTTGCACTTCCGGTAACATTAAGATTCCCCGTTCCCTCAAATGCATCTTGTATTTGGTATTGTGCATCCTTTGTACCTGGGTTTAGATCCATATTTAAGAAGCTAATAACGCCTGTGTGCGCAATATCTATATCACCATTACTAGATAAATAAAATTCACCTGCTCCTTCAGTATCTAAGGTTGATAAATTACCACTACTAGCTGCGCTTAATTGAATATATCCGCTTGTATTAGTGGTTAAATTAACCGCCGTATTATCAACACTCTCATTAATCGAGCCCTCATACGAGGTTAACCGAATCGAAGAATCACCTTTAACTGAATTTACAGATATATCTTTTGCAGCAGTAAAGTAAACATCATTGCTATCAATACTGGCAACTGATGACATATTGATACTACCTTCGCTAGCACTAATTCTCACAGCTCCACCGGGGGGTGTTATCTTTCCATTTAATGCTACATTTCCAGTCTTTGAGTGAACCTCAATGCTTCGATACATTGCTGTACTGATATTTTCTAAAAAGACATTAGAAAATGCTGAAATATCAATATCAGAACTACTCGTTACAGCACTGAGGGTAATACCTTTATTAGACGCTACGTTAACAGAGCCGCCACTAAATAGTGGACTCGCAACAACTGTTTCCTTATCAGAGCTGCTACTAATAGTCCCCATTCTTAATATACTATCTGTTTGGCTCGCATCACCTAAAGTAATGCTTCCATTGTCAGCAGATAAATCAACACGACCATTTCCCACGTCAATTGCTTTAATAGCAAGACTGCCATCAGTACGGAGGTTAAAATTTAAGCGACCACTTTCAACTGTAATTTTTTCACTATTAAAAACACCTAAATTCCGCTCTGCGGTAAAGTCTAAATTGCTAATGCCGGTATCATTATCAGTTAGCTTAAAGCTGGTTTGTTCCGTACTTGCTCCTAAATCCAGTAGAATATCAGTAATAACTTGATCAGTACTTAAAGAAATTGAACCGCTAGTTTGTAGACCTAAACTACTAATTCCTGCCAAGTCTAATGTTGATATATTACCAATGCCTCCAGCGGCTGAGAGTGTAAGTTCTCCAGAACTTTGCAGGTTATCGGTATCATCATTGACTATTTCATTGATAGCACCTTCTTCAGAAGTAATACTCAGTACATTTGTACTTTTAATCGTCCCGACTAATACATCCGATAGTGCATTAATAGCAATATTATTTGCAACACCTTCATCTACTCGAGTACTTCCTGCATCAGAAGTAATATTCAGTGTATGTGTACTTTTAACCCTCCCGACTAATACATCCGATAGTGCATTAATAACAATATCATTTGCAGCGCCGTCATCAACTCGAATACTTCCTGCAGCAGAATGTAATTCAATATTTCCAGCACCTAAATTAAAAGAATCAATGACTAAGCTGTCATCCGTCTGCAAAATAAAATCTAAATTACCAGCTTTATTTAAACCTTTATCAATAGTTAATAAAGCCCCATCACTCGCATAGTTAAAATCTATATTAGAAATATCATTATCATTATCAACTAGGTGATAATTTGCCGCGCCCCCCTCTTTTGTTGCAACAGTAATTGATAGGCGCTCTAAAATGGCAGAGTCACTAATATTGATATTACCTTGAGTTGCTACGGCTAAATCCGTTACTCCAGCTAAATCTAGACGATTTTGATTACCTAAACCAGAATTAGCACTTAAAGTGAGTCGTCCTGCAGTGGTAATATTATCGGTATTATCAGTAACTAAAGCGTTAATTGCTCCTCCGCTGTATAGCTCAACACGGCCTAAGCCTGTATTAATACTGCCTATGTCTATACTGCTATCGGTATTAATAGCTAAAAATAACTCTTCTGCACTTGCAGCAACACTATTAACATTTAACTTATCACTCGTTGAAGTGATATCGAGTACCGTTTTTTCTACAACCCCAACCCCATCGTTTATTTTATAAAAGGCTGTATTATCAAGTGGATTAATCGTTAAATCTATTTCACTAACCGTTCCTGTTGTTACTAAATCAACCGTTCCAGTACTTATTAAATCAAGCTGCGTTACTCCTTCCAGATCTAATGTAGATAAATTACCTGCACCAAGCAACCCATCTAATATCACTCTACTGCTAGTAATAATATTACTTTCAGTACTATCGGTGACTTCATTAATACTGCCAGTACTCGCAGTTAAACTAATCCAATCACCGCTTAAACTCTGGACTGTTGCTAATGCAATATTATTACCTGCGGCTATATCTATCTGATTTTGAGCGGAAATAAGTATTCCTTCCGCCATATTGACATTATTGATACGAGTATTTTCAGGCTCGCCTTCTTCTGGAGTTATTTTAGTCGCTGTAATATCAACATCATCTAAGCTTGTTAAATTTGAATTTATTTGAATAGAGCCATTGCTAACGTTTAAACGAATACCATCACTAGCCTGTATATCACTCTGAATAAGCAAGCCGTCTTGGGCATAAACACTCAATGACCCTGTACGAATGTCATTCGTCTTATCCCCTAAAGTTACCGTACCTTCAGAACCAAAAAAACTATTCCCAGTCCCTGTACTTAACTGACTTATTAGTAAATTATTATCACTTGATAAGCTAAACCATAAAGAATTATCTTGAATTGTTGCTTTTTCAACCGTGAGTAATGCGCCGTCTGAACTTCCTGTAAAAGAAAAGTTCGCTCCATCAACTACTGCTGCATTATCTAAAATATTAAAACTAGTTGCACTATCAGGGGTTAAGGTAAGGTTCAATCCCGTCAGTATTGAATCCGTACTGATATTAACATCTGTTTTTGCTCCTACCGCTATGCCGGAAACACCTTCAAGTTCAAGCCGCCTACGGTTACCAACACCGCCAAAAAGTGCATATAATTCAACGCCACCTTCGCCTGTACGAATTTTTATCGACCTACTCTCAGCAAGTGAATTAATACTCCCCATAAGTGTTGTTAAAGAAACAGAGCCTTCGTCAACCGATAATGAACTTACCTCAATATCTGAATTAACGTTAGCCGTAATTTTAGAGCTAGCCTCTATAGCACTAGAACTTGCCATTACCAAGCCGCCCTCACTACTTCTCAAGGACACATGAGTTGACCTAACCCCTGCTTGCACTAAAATATCATTAACAGCATTAATGGCTAATGAGCCTGTAGAAAGCTGAGGTTTCAAAATCTCACTACCTAATAACACACCGCCTCCTGATGTGATATTAACCCCGCCTTTTAGAGTATTTAGTGCTTGGATTTGAATGTTCTTATCAGTATTTATTGATAACTCTACATTACCCCGGTCAAGCTTCACACTTGCATCGGTTATTAGTAGTGAATCAGTATCATGACTCCCTGCAAAATTAAAATGAACCGACTCACTCGCATTATCTTCAATATGGTAAGTTGCCGCTGCCGAAGGTGATGTAATATTAAGTTCTAAGTTTTTAATAACACTCTTATTGCTAACATCTATAGACCCTGAGCTGGTTAACGCTAAACTTTCAGTTCCAGCAATATCTAATGTGGACTGA
>ENA-OSET01000273-OSET01000273.1-sediment-metagenome-genome-assembly--contig:-NODE-273-length-58732-cov-11.151667_pt1 | contig 58732 bp, 58 predicted proteins | sample MGYA00237882_ERZ534229 | MGnify/ENA primary metagenome ERZ534229 (study PRJEB26408, sample SAMN06266212) | sediment metagenome | isolation source: Hudson Canyon methane seep mesocosm | place...
AGTTTCAGTGGAACAGGCGATAGTGATTTAAGTAATAAGTTAAGCGGTGATCTTAGCGTGTCTGTAGTGGAAGTCTTACCGAATGGGAATCTCGTTATTCGAGGTGAAAAAGTAATGACAATTAATCAAGGAAATGAGTACCTTCGGATCTCAGGAATGATTAGTCCACGTGATATTGATGCAGATAATTCAATTTCATCTAAACGTATAGCGGATGCACAAATTTCTTATGTTGGAGATGGGCCAACCAATGATGCCAATGTCATGGGCTGGTTAGGTAAGTTTTTCATCAGTGCATTAATGCCGTTTTAAGAGGGTATGACAATGAATATTAAAACACTTTTAATAACAGTCAGTTTATTAGCCATCTCAACAATAAGCTATGCTGAACGAATTAAAGATCTTGCCTCTATTGCTGGAGTGAGAAACAATCAGCTAGTCGGTTATGGTTTAGTCGTCGGTCTGAATGGGACGGGTGATAAGACGAAGTTCACAGGTCAAAGTTTACGTAGTATGTTGCGTGAAATGGGCGTAACACTTCCACCTGGAGTCGATCCTAAAAGCAAAAATGTTGCAGCAGTCGCTGTGCATGCAGATTTAACTCCCTTTTCTAAGCCTGGCCAAATGATCGATGTGACAGTCTCGTCATTAGGTGATGCCAAAAGCCTACGTGGCGGTAGTTTGATTATGACACCATTGAAAGGTGTTGATGGGCAGATTTATGCAATGGCCCAAGGTAATATGGTTGTTGGTGGTTTTGGTGCAGAATCAGGAGATGGTTCACGTGTAACGGTTAATATTCCGAGTGCAGGACGAATCCCAAATGGTGCAACCGTTGAACGCACTGTTCAGAACGCCTTTAATGTGGGGGATCATATTATCTTGAATCTACACCAGGCAGATTTTACTACAGCAAGTCGTTTGACTGATTCAATCAATCATACTTTAGGCAAAGGTACTGCGCGCTCTCTTGATGCATCATCTATTAAAATCAATGCACCACGTGATCCTAGCCAACGCGTTCCTTTCTTATCATTAGTAGAAAACCTTCAACTTAAGCCGGGTGAAGCAGCGGCTAAAATTATTGTTAACTCTCGTTCTGGTACGGTCGTGATTGGCCAGCATGTACGCGTGTCACCAGCTGCTGTCACGCATGGTAATTTATCCGTGACAATTTCAGCTAACGTTGAGGTCAGTCAACCGAATGCCTTGAGTAATGGCGAGACAGTTGTTAGCCCTAACTATGATGTTGAGATTACTGAAGATGATAGCCGTATGTTTATGTTTGATCCTGGTGTGACATTGGATGAAATTGTACGAGCAGTCAATCAAGTGGGTGCGGCGCCTGGTGATCTTGTTGCAATTCTTGAAGCATTGAAACAAGCCGGTGCATTACGTGCCGAATTAGTGATTATTTAAGTCATGGCACTTAATACGCATATTTCACAAACATCAGTCGACTTTAAGGGGCTTGCTGAGCTTCGTCGATCTGCAAATAATGATCAAAGTGATCAAGAAACCTTAAATCAGGTTGCAGGTCAATTTGAGGCGGTTTTTGTGGGTATGATGTTGAAAAGTATGCGTGATGCAAGTTTGGCTGAAGGTCTATTTGATAGTGAACAAAGTGATATGTATCGCGATATGACGGATCAGCAATTGGCGATAGATTTGTCTGCTAAAGGCAGTTTAGGTTTAAAAGATATTATTGTGCGTCAATTAGGTGGTGAACCTGAGAATAAATCACCTATAGAAACCGATCCAACACTCGGTAATATGCACACGGTAAAAGTACGACCAGCACTTCAATCACTTGAAAACCCTGCCTTGCTACAACAGATAATGCAGGCAAAACCTGCGTCAGAAGTTCACACTATTATTGAGCCAAAAACACTTACATTTGATTCTCCAGAAAGCTTTGTACAACAACTTTTACCGCTTGCTAAACGAGCAGCAGAAAGAATTGGTGTTTCAGCTGAAGCAATCTTATCGCAAGCAGCTCTGGAAACAGGTTGGGGGCAGCACATTATTCAAAAGTCAGATGGAAGCTCAAGTCATAGCCTGTTTAATATTAAAGCTGATAGTCGTTGGCAGGGAGATCATACTGCAACAGGAACTGTGGAATACCGTGACGGTGTTGCTGTTAAAGAGCAGGCACAATTTAGATCATATGACTCTTACCAAGATAGCTTTAATGATTATGTTAATTTTCTGCAAACTCAGCCTCGCTATCAAGATGCACTAAAACAAACTTCTGATCCTGAAAAATTCATCGAAGGTCTGCATAAAGCAGGCTATGCAACTGATCCTGCTTATGCCGATAAGATTAAGCGGATTATGAATGGTTCAACAGTGGCACAGTTCTCGCAACAGTTGAAGTATTCATGAATATCGTCGATAACTTGACGGATCAAGGGGCTTAAATATGAGCATGTTAAATATTGGTACATCTGCGTTAATTACATCGCAAGGTGCATTATCAACAACAGGCCACAATATTAGTAATGTTAATACTGATGGTTATAGTCGGCAACGCGTAGAGCAAGGTACAAGAATACCTAACTTTGACGGTGGTCAATACTTTGGTTCTGGTGTTGCAGTCTCTAGTGTTGAACGTATATTTGATACCTTTTTATCAGAACAAGTACGAACATTTACCTCACAAGAACAGCAGTTAGCTACATTTTCTACTTTTGCTAGTCAAGTGGATGATTTATTGGGATCGCCAGAATTATCACTAAGCTCAGGTTTGCAAGGTTTTTTTGATGCTGTACAAGAAGTAGCAGATGATCCTACTTCAATTCCAGCCAGACAAGTGATGTTAACTGAAGCTGATACCTTAGCTAATCGTTTTAATACATTGGATACGCAATTAGATTCATACAACCAACAAGTTAATTTGAACCTAGAGGCCGCAGTAAAAGAAGTAAATTTATTATCAAAAGGCATTGCCGATCTTAATCAAGTTATTATTGAAGCTTCAGCAAGTACAACAGGCACACCAAATGATTTATTAGATCAGCGTGATCAATTAATTAATGAATTATCAGCTTATATTTCTGTATCAATCATTGAACAAGATAATGGTGCTCAGAATGTATTTATCGGTAACGGCCAAGCATTGGTGGTAGGTCAAAGTTCTATTGATTTGAGCATTGTGCTTGATCCTACAGATACCACTCGTGCAGAAGTTGGTTATGGACCAAGTAGCATTAATGTATCTTCACAATTAACAGGTGGAACTATTGGTGGATTATTATCTGTTCGCCAAGATGTTATTGATCCTGCCCGGCTGGAAATTGATGCGTTAGCGGCTGGCATGGTAAGTACACTTAATTCCCAACATACAGTTGGTATTACCTTAAATGGTAATGCTGGTGGTAATTTCTTTGAGCCAACAGGCACACCAACAGCTGATGCAGGTAATATTAGATTAGCGATAATTGATCCAAGAGATATTGCAGTTGCCTTTCCTGTTTCAACCACAACATCAGCAACAAATACTGGTACAGCAGCACTTGAAGTTAATGCTGTAGATGGTTTAGGTGCAGGCTTTGATCCACTGAATGCGCTTAGTGCTGGTGGTCTTTCTATTGCATATAATAGTGGAACTGGCGCATATGATCTCAGCTATGAAGGTGGAACAGCCTCAATTGCCTATGATCCTGCTGTAGATAGCGGCAAAGTTTTTGACTTATCAGCGCTTGGCTTTTCAGCGCCTGCAACATCTTCTCCACCATTAACAATTACATTATCTGGCGTCCCAGCAGACACAGATAGTTTCACTATAGGTAATAGTGTTGACGCGTTAGGTAACTTTTCTGCTGTAGGTGATAACCGCAATGCTTTGGCATTGGCTGAACTACAAGTAACAAAAACATTAACGGCTTTAGACCCTGCAACGGGTTTACCGGTAGGTGGTCCTCCAACACAGTCTTTTGGTGACTCATACGGTATTCTTGTTGCCAATGTGGCAACAAGAACACATCAGGCAGATGTTGGACAGCAAACTCAACAAGGTTTATTAGATCAAACAAAGTTACGTTTTGAGTCTGTCTCAGGTGTTAATCTAGATGAAGAAGCGGCTAGTTTGATTAAATATCAGCAAGCTTACCAAGCAGCATCACAAATTATTACGGTGTCTAATACCGTGTTTAACTCATTGATTAACTCGTTCTAGAAAAGGTAAATAATATGCGTGTATCAACCTCATATATTTTTGACCAGAACTTGACTGCGATGATGAATCAGCAGACTGAGTTAGGTAAAACACAGTTACAAGTCTCAACGGGTAAACGAATTCTAAATCCGTCTGATGATCCTTCTGGTTCAGTGCAGATCTTAAACCTGCAACGTGAATTCAGTGTAACGGAACAATACCTTGCCAATGCCGACAAAGCAGAAAATAAACAAGCGATAGAAGAGGGTGCATTACAAAGTGCTACTGATCTATTGCAACGTATTAGAGAATTAGCTGTTCAAGGTTTAAATGACACCAATACACAAAGCGATAGAACTGCGATAGCAGCTGAAATGACTCAGCTTAATGAACAATTATTGGCATTAGCCAATACACGTGATTCTAATGGTGATTATTTATTCTCCGGATTCAGTTCAAATACACCACCTTATGCAACAATAAATGGGGCATATCAAGGTGATGAAGGGCAACGTAATATTAAGGTGGGTTCTGGTGTATTACTTGAAACAAACGATCCAGGTAATGCTGTGTTTGAATCTAAACATGTTTCAACTACATCAACAAAAACTGTCACAGGTGCAGGTAGTACAAGTGGTATAACCATTTCAAGTAGTAATGCTGGTGAAGAACTCACCGCACCACTTGTATTTACTTATAATGCTGCTATTGCTCCATCGGGTGGGTATGATTTGAGTGATGGAACTACATCTGTTTCCATTCCTTATTCGGCTGCAGATAGTGGATTGAATATAGATTTGAGTACATTAGATCCCGCTCTGCCTAGGATGACAGTAAGCTTGACTGGTGCTCCAGCTGCAACAGATAGTTTCACAATAGACACAGCGACTACAACACAGTCGATGTTTAGAACTATCGATCAGTTTGTAAAGGCATTAACTGCTGACCAAGTAGGCGCTAATAATGGTCCTAATAATGGTGATTTCCTCACAAATATTAGTGCATCATTAACAAATATTGTTGATACCCAAGCAAAAGTAGGTTCACGCCTTAATGCGATTGACCAGCAACGTGAAATTAATCATGGACTTTCATTTAATTTGGAAAAAACCTTGTCTGAGATTCAAGATCTTGATTATGCCGAGGCGATATCCAGACTCACTCGACAAACTACAAGCTTACAAGCTGCTCAACAATCATTTGTAAAAGTACAAGGTTTATCATTATTTAACTTTTTATAAACTCAATTCATTGATATTTATCTAAAGGTTTTTAATGTAGGAGCGCGCTTTAGTAGCGAAGATAAATAAATGTTTTAAGTCGTTCACTATCCTTTCGGGGATAAATCCCCTCCTACCAAGATGATATTGATTTTTGGTGCAAAGCCGAATGAAGACGCTAAGAATATTGAACCTATAAAACCTCCCGTAGGAGCGCGCTTTAGCCGCGAAGATAAATATTTTGAGTCGTTTACTGTCCTTTCGGGGATAAATCCTCTCCTACCAAGATGATATTTATTTTTGGTGCAAAGCTGAATGAAGAAGCTAAGAATACTGAACCTATAAAATCTCTCGTAGGAGCGTGCTTTAGCCGCGAAGATAAATATTTTGAGTCGTTTACTGTCCTTTCGGGGATAAATCCCCTCCTACCAAGATGATATTTATTTTTGGTGCAAAGCCGAATGAAGAAGCTAAGAATATTGAACCTATAAAACCTCCCGTAGGAGCGCGCTTTAGCCGCGAAGGGTGACGAATCTTTTTACGTCGTACCTATCCCTTCAGGGACGAATCTCCTCCTACAGAGATAATAGTTATCGTTCCGGTTGAATTTGGCTAAGAGTTTTAGCCCGGCAAACACATCGTATCCTCTTGAAATAAAAGGAAAATAAAAGTTGGCAAGGCATTTGCATTTCTTCTGTCACGCGATGGCGTAACTGTCAAAAAAATAGCAGTTAGGCCATTAAGTTTTTGATTTATAAGAAGAGGAATGAACGATGGCTGCAGTAATTAATACTAATATATCGTCGCTAAATGCTCAAAATAACCTTGCTAGAACGCAGAGTGATTTAGCCACATCTTTACAACGATTATCAACAGGTCTACGAATTAATAGTGCCAAAGATGATGCCGCAGGTTTGGCAATCTCGGAACGCATGACAACTCAAATTCGAGGTCTTAACCAAGCTGCTCGAAATGCAAATGATGGTATTTCACTTGCTCAAGTAGCAGAGGGTTCATTAGGGAGTATTGGTGATTCTTTACAACGTATTCGTGAATTAGCAGTTCAGTCTGCCAATGCAACGAATAGTGCATCAGATCGCGCTGCACTAGATGTTGAGGCACAACAGTTAAAAGATGAAATTGACCGAATTGCATCTCAAACAGACTTTAATGGTGTTAAATTGCTTGATGGCTCTTTTTCAAGTCAACAATTTCAAGTGGGTGCGAATGTAAATGAGACTATTACAGTAGCCAATATTGCAAACGCAACAACTGCTAACTTAGGTACAACTACGTCAGCTGCAGTGACGGGCATAGCAGCAACAGGGTTTGCAGTTGCGATTACGGCGGGTCATGTAACAATTGAAGATGGTGCCGCTAATGCAATTAGTATTGGTGCCGTTGCAGCTGATACTTCGGCAACTGAACGTGCTGCAGGTATGCGTGAAGCGATTAACTCAGTGGCTGATCAAACAGGTGTTTATGCAACCAATGATACGGCAACGACAATTACATTAACCTCGTCACATTCTATTATTATTGCATCTGGTGGTGCAACAGGTGTTGTGGCAAATACAGGTTTAACACCGGCAACAACAGCAACAGCAACAGCAACAGGCTTTTCAACATTAGATATTTCGAATGTTGCTGGGGCTAATACTGCTATCGGTACTATGGATGCAGCCTTAACAGCGGTTAACACTGCACGAGCTACATTAGGTGCCTTACAATCTCGTTTTGAAAGTGTAACAGCTAACTTATCGATTAATGCTGAGAACTTATCTGCAGCACGTAGTCGTATTCAAGATGCTGACTTTGCCGCAGAAACAGCGAACTTAACACGAGCTCAAATCTTACAACAAGCAGGTACTGCGATGTTGTCACAAGCTAACGCATTGCCACAAAATGTATTAAGTTTGTTAGGATAAATTGAAACGTGATGGTGAGTCTGATGTTGGGCTCACCATTATTTTCTCTCTTTAAGAGGAACACGTGATGGAAATTACAAATAATCAAGTTCAATCTATAACTTTAGAAGGCGCCATGCCAACTAGAGTTTCTTCCGTTGAGGATACACAACAAGGACAGCAAGTTGAACAAGTTGTTACAATGCAAAATGATGAAGAAACAGATGTGTCAGCAACAAAACAGGCAGAAAACTTGCAGGGAGCTGTAAGTCAAATTAATGACTATGTGCAGAATTTGCAGCGTAATCTACAGTTTAGAGTTGATGAGTCGACGGGTAAAGATGTCGTTACTGTGATTGATTCTACTAGTGATGAGGTGATTCGACAAATTCCGAGTGAGGAAGCTTTAGAATTAGCACGGCGCTTAGCTGCAAATAAAGATGATGGCGTACAATTGATTAGTACTCATGTCTAAATCAATTTAGTAGGGAGTAGGGATAATGGCAATAACAGCAGGCGGTATAGGATCAGGCTTAGATATTGAAAGCTTAGTCTCGCAATTAGTTGCTGCTGAAGCTAGTCCAGCAACAACTCGACTTAATGCAAAAGAAACGAGATTAGAATCTGAGTTATCTGCTTTAGGTACATTAAAAAGCGCCTTATCTACATTCCAAGAAAGTGTAACGAAGCTTGAAGATGCAGAGACATTTCAAGTGTTTACTGCCTCATCAAGTGATGACAGCCTATTTACAGCTTCAGCTGCAAGTGGTGCTGTGGCTGGTAACTATAGTATTGAAGTTGTTCAGCTGGCTGAGGTCGATAAACTAAGGTCAGGTGATTTTACTGCAAGTAGCGAGGTCGTTGGTACAGGTACGTTAGATATATCATTAGGTGCTGAAAGTTTTCAACTGACTATCGATGGCACTAATAATACTTTAGCAAATATTCGTGATGCGATTAATGCTGCATCAGATAATCCTGGAATAACAGCCTCCTTAATCAATGTTGATTCGGGTACACAGCTAGTATTAACCTCTAAAGAAGTGGGCGCGACGAATACAATTAGTGTTGTTGCTGCCGATGATGATGCTTTAGATGGCTTTGATCTTGGCAGACTAGACTCTGCTAGTTTAGTTTCATTACAATCTGCTTCTGATGCCATCATCAAAGTGGATACACAAACGGTCACGAGAGACAGCAACAGTTTTTCAGATGTGATTGATGGTGTGACATTTAATCTTACTAAAGCTGCTCCGGGTACAACTGAAACATTAACTGTGGTGGCTGATACCGCTACGATTAAGAAAGATATTGAAAGCTTTGTTACCAACTACACCGTACTCGTTGGAATAATGAAAGGCTTATCAAACTATGATGCTGCTACTGGAATTTCAGGGGCTTTAAATGGTGATTCTGTTGTTCGAGGCATTCAAAATGAATTAAGACAAACCCTATTTGCAGGTGTTTCTGGCGGTGCTTTGTCTAATTTGACTGAATTAGGTATTAGTTTAGATGATACTGGTAGTCTGGAAATTGATGATTCCATCTTAGATAGCAAGTTAGCAACGGGTTTATCTGATGTTGAAGCATTCTTTTCTGCAGGCACGGGTCTTGCCCAGTCATTTACAACAGCGCTATCTGGTTATGTTGATGATGACGGTATTCTTGATGGTAGAAAAGACAGTGTGCAAAGTAAATTAGATAATATTGATGATGATAGAGATATATTATCAAGACGAATGAGCTCATTAGAGGCTAGGTTGAGAGCTCAGTTCACAGCAATGGATATTTTAGTTGCACAGCTCAATTCGACATCAAGCTTCCTTTCATCACAGTTAGCCAGCCTACCTAAACCAAATTCAATAAATAGTAACTAGAGTCACAAATGAAGGTCTATAATGAAAAGCCACGAATGTTAACGTGGCTTTTTTGTTTTAGTATTAGATTATATATTTAACATTTTAGCTAAAGATTTATTTTATTCTGACGATATAAGAGGTGAAGGCAATATCATTATGATGTTGTAAAAATATGGAAAAGGATACAGATATGAATGCCAGTGTAGCCATGAAACAATACCGTCAAAACCATGTTCAGGGCGGCGTTGAAACAGCTTCGCCACATCGTTTAGTGCAAATGTTGATGGAAGGTGCATTGGAGAAAATATTAGCAGCTAAAGGCTTTATGGCGGCAAAGAATATCGCAGCTAAGGGTGAAAACATTAGTTGGGCTATTTCTATTGTAGATAGTTTACGTTCATGTTTGAATGTAGAAGTAGGTGGTGAGTTTGCTCAAAATTTGGCTTCTTTATATGACTATATGGAGCAGCAACTACTACAAGCTAACATCAAAAATGATCCAGCACTTCTTGATGAAGTGGGTAAATTGATGATTCAAATAAAATCAGGTTGGGATGCGATTCCACAAGAACATCACCACACCAGTTCTGAATAAACAATATGCATCCTATTTTTTCACAAGTGACTGATGCCATAACAAAGAGTAAGGCTTTACTCTTACTAGCTGAGTCGGAAAAGTGGGATGAATTTACCGAGTTAGCAACACAGCGTCAGCAAGAGATAAGTTCAATTAATCTTGAAAACCTGAATTTATCCGATAGTGATAATGAACAATTGCACAGTTTAATAACTGAGTTAATAGCACTCAATGAGCAGTTAGAAAAGAGTTGTATTAATCAGCGTTCTGAGGCCGCCGATGCCTTGCAGAAAATCAGAAAAGGCAATAAAGTTAGCCAAGCCTACTCACAGTAATTGTCCAATTAAAGTATGACCTCAATAATAATAGTGTCATTTTTTTGACAATCATCATTCAACATGTTTAAATCCATCTTACTGAATAACTTACATCGTTTTTGTCGATGTAACATTAAGTGTTCTGGTCTTAATAAAACAGAGTTTGGATGCATCATTTTACTCGTTTTTTAAAGCGGAATTTATAGTGTGAAATATAGATTTCCTGTTAAAAAGTGAGGGTGATGAGATTATTTCTATTAACTCTTATATTTTGTACTCAGACTGAACTTGCTTGGAGAGATAATGAGTGCAAATAATGTATTGTTGATAGATGTTGATACGGATCGCCGTGAGCTTTTATCAACCTTGGTTGAGTTTATTAATTGTCAGCCCATTATTGTGCAAGATCCTGATATTTGGTTTGAAGACGCGGGTGATTTAGCAGATGTGGTGATGGCCATTGTCGGCGACTGTGGTGATAAACACCAAACCAAACAAGTATTACGTGACTTAGTCAATAATGAAGCACGCGTACCTGTTTTCCAGCTTGATTTCCCAGAATCTGAAGTGGCTGATTTCCCTGGTACATTAGGTTCAATGCGTTTCCCTGTTAAATACCCTCAATTGAGCAATGCCTTGCAACAAGCTACGGTTTATCGTGGCCAACATGCATCGTCTGAAAAGCAGGAAGGTTATGATTTCCGCCGCCTAGTAGGCAATAGCCGCCCTATGAAAGCGGTGCAGCAGATGATTGATCAGGTATCTGATTCTGAAGCAAATGTATTGATATTGGGTGAGTCAGGTACAGGTAAAGAAGTCGTTGCACGTAACTTGCATCACTTATCTTCTCGTCGTGAAAAGCCTTTTGTCCCTATTAACTGTGGTGCTATTCCTGCTGAACTATTAGAAAGTGAGTTATTTGGTCATGAAAAAGGGTCATTTACCGGTGCTATTACAGCCCGTAAAGGTCGCTTTGAAATGGCTGAGGGTGGTACGTTATTTCTCGATGAGATTGGTGATATGCCTTTGCCAATGCAGGTTAAATTATTACGTGTATTACAAGAGCGTACTTATGAGCGCGTAGGTGGTAATAAACCATTAACAACTAATGTACGTGTTATTGCTGCAACCCATCGTAATTTGGAAGATCATATTGCTGAAGGCCGTTTCCGAGAAGATTTATTTTATCGTCTAAATGTCTTTCCTATTGAGATGCCATCCTTACGTGAACGCCCTGAAGATATTCCCTTATTGATTAATGAACTCGTTACACGAATTGAACATGAGAACCGTGGCACAGTCCGCCTTACACCTGCCGCCATCATTTCTTTATGCCAATATCAATGGCCAGGTAATGTACGTGAATTAGCTAATGTTGTTGAACGTTTAGTTATTCTGTTCCCATATGGCACGGTGGATTATGATGATCTGCCTGAGAAATTCCAGTTAGAGGGTGGTGAGTTACCTGAAGCCGTTATCACAGTAATGGAAGATACACCTCAACCGGCAGCAATTAAAGTTGTAGAAGAGGTTGCTGTAGAAGCGGCTACTGCAGCGGTGACAGTATCATCAGAACCCGATGAGCTACCTGAAGAAGGTTTAGATCTGAAAGAACATTTAGCCAATCTTGAATACCTATTAATCAAACAAGCGCTGGATGAATCTACTGGCGTGGTTGCCCATGCTGCGAATAAACTTAAGATGCGCCGTACAACGCTGGTTGAAAAAATGCGTAAATACGGTATCCAACGAGATGGCGATTAATTAGCACCTTCATCCCGCCATTCCCGAGACAAAACCTCAGTCACTCCCGAGACAAAGCTCCATTTCCCCCGAGATAAAGCTCCGTTTCCCCCGAGACAAATCTTCGTCATCCCCGAGATAAGCCTGGTCATCCCCGAGATCTTTTATCGGGGATCTATTGGCAGTATTACGGATGAGTTGAACAGGCACATGTATGATCTTGATTCCCACTAACAGCATGTGGGAATGACGGTGAAAGGAACATATGGGAATGATGATGGATAAACACGTGGCAATGACGATGGAAAAAAAGGGGAGTGATGGTGAATCGAAAATAGCTTCCTATACCTGCCATAGAGTTGACGTTTTCAATGCAAGTGGCTGAATATTAAGGGTAAAATAATATAGGCATATTTCTTGCTCATACGATAATACTTAAATAGAAATCATTTTATGAGGCGAGCAATGAATGTGAAACACTCAGCACAACCGTCGTTATTAGAAGCAAGTGTTAGTGAAGCAGCTGCTTTTAACAATACAGCTGTGCCTGCTCATACAAAGTTGAAGCGCCGCTCTGATTATCTAACCAACAAGTTGCTTGATCGACACGATGAGTCAGCGCCAAGTTTTGATCAAGCGATTTGTTTAGCTAGCCGAATGACACAGCTATTAGAAGTATTGCCTGGCGGTGTTGTGGTGCTTAATGGTAATGGTATTGTTCAGCAGTGCAATTCAGCTGCAATTAGTTTATTAGGCGAGCCGATTGAGGGTGAACCTTGGGTGAGCATTATTGAACGCTCATTTCGTCCGCAGGAAAATGATGGCCATGATATTTCCTTGACTGATGGTCGCTTAGTTCATATTTCGACTAGCCCTTTACAAGGTGAGCCAGGACAAATCATCTTATTACAAGATGTCACTGAAACACGACAATTGCAGCAAAAGGTCTCACATCTACAACGCTTATCAGCGATGGGTGAAATGGCGGCACGCTTAGCACATCAAATTAGAACGCCGCTATCATCGGCCTTATTGTATGTGGCTCCATTACTTAAAGAAGATACGGACAGCAAATTAAAATTACGCTTTGCAAGACGCTTACATAATAGTATTAGTCATATGGAACGTTTAGTGAAAGATATGTTAGCTTTTTCACGTGGCGATATGGCTGAAACGGAACCTGTTTTATTAGCCGAGCTATTAAGCATTGTTGAACAGCAGTTTAGGTCTCACCATGAAGCTGATAAATATAATCTAGAAACACAAAATAATGTTGATGACGCTTATGTCTACGGTAGTAAAGATGCACTCAGCAGTGCATTGAATAATCTAATTAATAATGCACGCACAGCCTGTGGCGACAAGGGTGAGATTAGTATTTTTGCAGATCATATACAGGAAGATGATGGTGATTATATTGAAATTAGTATTGAAGATAATGGCGAGGGCATTGCTGAACAAGACCAAGATAAAATCTTAGCGCCTTTTTATACCACACGTTCTTCAGGTACAGGTCTAGGGTTAGCCGTTGTGCAATCAATTGCTAAGGCTCATAAAGGCGAATTATGGTTTGACAGTGACGAAGGTGAAGGCAGTACGTTCTGCTTACGACTTCCCATGTATCAACCTGCCGAAAATTTTACACTTACAGCACAACAGAAGTAAGGAACAATGAATATGAATAAATCAACTATTTTAGTGGTCGAAGATGATGCTGAGTTACGCGGTGCACTATGTGATACCTTGGAGCTGGCCGGATATGACGTTTCCTCGACAGACCAAGGTCAAGGTGCCTTAGATAAAATGGCCAATGAAGAGTTCGGTTTGTTGTTGACTGATTTACAAATGAAGCCAATGAATGGTCATACCTTGTTGAAAAAAGCGAAAAAACTGACACCTGATCTCCCCGTCTTGTTAATGACTGCCTATGGCACCGTGCAAGGTGCAGTTGAAGCGATGCATGAAGGGGCAAGTGATTATTTGATCAAGCCATTTGAAGCGGATGATTTATTAGATCGCGTGCAACGTTATATAAGAACGACATCAGTTAGTGATGATATGGTTGCGGTGGATAAAAGTTCTCGTGACTTATTGACCTTGTCTAGACGTGTTGCCGATGCCGATGCCACTGTATTGATCAGTGGTGAAAGTGGTACAGGTAAAGAGGTCTTAGCGCGATTTTTACATCAAAATTCGATTAGAAATGATGGTCCTTTTGTCGCGATCAACTGTGCTGCGATTCCTGAAAACATGCTTGAAGCCACCTTATTTGGTTATGAAAAAGGTGCTTTTACGGGTGCACTTCAGGCGTATGCAGGTAAATTTGAACAAGCACATCAAGGCACTATCCTATTAGATGAAATATCTGAAATGGATTTAGGTTTACAAGCAAAACTACTACGCGTATTACAAGAAAGAGAAGTCGAGCGTATTGGTGGCCGTAAATTAATCTCTTTAGATGTGCGAGTATTAGCTACAACCAATAGATTATTACGTGAAGAAGTGACCGCGGGACGGTTCCGTGAAGATCTATTTTATCGCCTTAATGTTTTCCCATTACACCTGTTACCATTAAGAGAACGTACCGGTGATATATTGCCTTTATCAGATCAACTTATTGGTCGCCATTGTCGCCAGTCAGAACGATTAACACCTGCGTTCAGTAGCTGTGCACAGAAAGCACTGTTAGGACATCAATGGCATGGCAATGTACGTGAACTTGATAATGTTTTGCAACGTGCACTGATTTTACAATCTGGCAATACCATTACAGAAAGTGATTTAGCGTTTGAATCGATGGCTGGAACACCATTAAAAAGTAGCCAAAATATTGGCGTAGACACAACTGAAGCACAATTAAGTGATGATTTACGCAGCCATGAACAACGCCATATTCTTGATGCCTTAGCTAAGAATAATTGCAGTAGACGAGCTACAGCAAGCGAATTAGGCATAAGTGAGCGCACACTTAGATATAAATTATCACGCTTTAGAGAAGAAGGTGTAGAAATTCCAGAGAAGGTTGGCAAGAAGTCTGCATAAGCTAAGTTAACGAGACTTATTGATGGAGATGACCATGATTAATGCAATAGACCCAAACCAGTTATTAACCCAGATGAGAGCGGCGCAAGCGCAAGCTTCTCAGCAGGCAAATATTACTCCACCGACACAAAATCAAGGTACTGATGGTGTCAATTTTTCAGGTCTAATGAAGTCAGCTGTTAATCAAGTTAATGAAACTCAGCAAGCAGCAGGCAAGTTAAAAACTGCATTTGAAATGGGTGATCCCAATGTAAGTTTAGCTGATGCCATGATTGCATCACAAAAAGCATCGGTTGCTTTCCAAGCCACACTTCAAGTTCGCAATAAATTAGTTCAGGCCTACGAAGAAGTCATGAGAATGAGCGTTTAACATGTTAGCGAAGTCATCTTTTTCTCCATCACAGCGTTGTTTGTGTACTCAAATGGTCACATTTTCTGTGCAAAAACGCCTTGTTATGAAGAAAAATATAAACATGTTAAATACAGCTATTTCTGCTCAACGATAAGAAGAAAATATTATGGAAAACGTACCCGCAACAATCAACCCCGCTACTGGTCTACCATTACCGACAACACCATTAGGTGCAATGCAATCTAATATGTCGAGTCAACCGGTAATGAAACAAGTGGGTTTTTTATTGGCTATTGCAGCCAGTATTGTTTTAGGGGGTTATGTACTGAATTGGTCGCAAACACCCAATTACCAAGTGTTATTTTCAGGCATGCAACCAATGGAATCATCAGAGGTTGTCGCGATTTTACAGCAGTCTGATATTGCGTATAAATTAGATCCAAATACGGGTGCTTTATTGGTCCCTGCATCAAAGGTTCAAGGCCTACGCTTGAAATTAGCTGGACAGGGCTTGCCTCGTAGTGCTTCACAAGGCATGGAAATGCTGAATGAAGAGCAGGGTTTTGGCACCAGTCAATTTGTGGAACGAGCGCGATACCAACGGGCAATGGAAGAAGAGTTGGCACGTTCTGTTTCTGAAATCTATAGTGTGCATAGTGCACGAGTTCATTTAGCGACACCTAAACAGTCTGTTTTTGTTAGAGAGCGTAAAAACCCAACTGCATCTGTTGTGGTCAATCTATATGCCGGACGTAACTTAGACCGAGGTCAAGTGTCAGCGATTACCCATATGGTGTCATCATCTGTACCCAATATGGCCAGTAAAGATGTCACTGTTGTGGATCAAAAAGGTAAACTTTTGACACTGGGCGATCGTGAAGCAGGTGTTGCGATGAGTGACAGTCAAATGCAATATTCGCAAAAACTAGAACAGCGTTATATCCGACGTATTGAAGATATTTTATCGCCAATCGTAGGTTTAGATGGGGTTCGAGCTCAAGTCGTAGCTGAAGTGGACTTCACCGTCACAGAGCAAACACAAGAACGTTATAACCCTGACTTAGCGGCAGTACGTAGCGAGCAAATCCAAGAAGATAATCGAGTGGGTGCCAATGGAGCGATTGGCGTACCAGGCGCATTGGCTAATCAACCTCCTGGTGGTGGCGTAGCACCAGAAGATTTTGTCGGTGATGGTGAGACAGCAACAGTAGCTGCTCGACCAGGAAGCAGCCATAAAAGTAGCACACGTAATTTTGAACTGGACCGCACTATCAGTCATACACGTTTAGCGCCAGGATCTGTCAGACGCTTAAGTGTTGCTGTATTAGTGGATGAACGTCGTTCATTAGATGAAGAAGGTGCGGTGACATCAACGGCACTGACGGAAGCTGAAATGACGCGTATTAATGCACTGGTTATGGATGCCATTGGTTTTAATAAAGCACGAGGCGATAGCTTAAACATTGTTAATGCCCCGTTTGTTGTGCCCGCTGCTATAGAGGCATTACCTGAGCTATCTCTTATGGAGCAAGCATGGGTATGGGATCTTGCGAAACAAAGCTTAGGTGGTCTATTAGTGTTATTCTTAGTGTTCGGAGTGATTCGTCCCGCATTTAAAGATATGAATAAAGTGCCTGTTGTCGAGGGTGGCCAAGCAGCTGGCGGTATGACGCCAGCACAAGCACTCGCATCTGGGGGCGCAGATGGAGATGACATCACCAAAATAACAACGGGTTCTGAATCAATGGAAGAGCAAATGAATAATGTTCGTAGCTTAGTGCAACAAGATCCAGCTTTAGTTGCTCAAGTAGTTAAAAATTGGACAGCGAGTGACGCATAATGGCTGAAGAAGCTAGAAAATTAACGGGTACTGAAAAAGCAGCAGTTTTTTTACGCTCACTAGGTGAAGCTGAAGCGGCAGAAGTCCTCAAACATATGAACCCGAAAGAAGTTCAAAAAGTGGGCCAGGCAATGGCGACACTAGCCAATGTCACCCGTGAAGAAGTGCAGGAAGTCTTAGATATTTTTGTCGGTACAGTGGAAGAAGAAACGGGCCTTGGTATTGGTTCTCATGACTATGTGCGTAATATGTTGGTCGGCGCCTTGGGTGAAGATAAAGCCGGCGGCATACTTGACCGTATTTTATCGGGTGGTAATACCAGCGGTCTGGAACAATTAAAATGGATGGATCCTCGAGGTATCTATGAGATTATTCGCCTAGAACATCCACAAATTATTGCGATTGTGTGTTCGTTTCTAGAGCCAGATCAATCTGCGGCCGTTTTAGGGCATTTCCCAGAACGAGATCAAGCGAATGTGATACTGAGGATTTCTACCTTAGATGGTGTTCAGCCAGCTGCATTGACAGAATTAAACGAAATTCTTGAAAAACAATTCAGTGGTAGTGCGGGTACTCAAACGATGACGGTCGGCGGTATGAAAACTGCTGCAGATATTCTCAACTTTGTTGAGGGTACTGTTGAAGCCTCGATTATGGAATCAATTAAAGAAACTGAACCTGATTTAGGTCAAGGTATTGAAGATCTTATGTTTGTCTTTGATAACCTGATTGATGTGGATGATCGGGGTATTCAAACAATTATGCGTGAAATCCAGTCTGATCAGCTGCAAAATGCTTTGAAAGGGGCGGATGAAGCGCTACGTGAAAAATTCCTTAGCAATATGTCACAGCGTGCTGCTGAAATGCTACGTGATGATCTTGAAGCTATGGCACCGATTCGAGTAAGTGATGTTGAATCAGCACAGAAAGGTATTCTAACTGCTGCTCGAACACTCTCTGATAAAGGTGAGATCCAATTAGGTGGAGGTGGTGGAGATGACTTCGTCTAAAGATGAGTTAGTCACTGAGCAGTCTGATGTTATTTCATCAGAGGAAATAACATCAGCGTATCAGCGTTGGGAAGCACCCTCGATGGTCTCTGTCACTGATATTGAAGCAGGCCAAGAAGGGCCGCTGACAGTAAAAGATTTTGAAAAACTACAAAAAGCAGCAGAACAAGAAGGCTACCAGGCGGGATTTGAAAAAGGGCAAGAAGCTGGTTATCAAGCTGGTCAGCAAGACATAAAACAGCAAGTCGCCAAGTTACAGCAAATAATGACCACACTTCATACACCCTTATTAGAGTTAGATCAGCAAGTTGAAGATGATTTAATTTCTTTAGTGATGACGATGACACGGCAATTGGTTCGACGTGAATTAAAAACCCAACCTGAACATGTAATTGGTGCTGTTCGTGCGGCAATGGCTGTTCTGCCAATTAATGATAGAAAATTAAAAATATTCCTTCACCCTCAAGATGTTGAGCTAGTCAAAACAGGCTTATCTATCGAGGATGAAGGTGCCAATTGGCAGTGGATTGAAGATCCCTTATTAACCCGTGGTGGCGTAAAATTATCCACCGCTAACACCACCATTGATGCAACCGTTGAAGCCCGAATTAGCAGTGTTATTAATAAGCTGCTAGGCGAGGAACGCAGTGATGACAGCGCCGAGTAAAATGACTAATCGCAGCGATATGCTGCGAGAAAATTTAAAAGAATATCAACAGCGCTTAGATAATGACCCGACAGAAGTGCTTATTGTAGAAGGTCGGTTAACACGGATGGTTGGCTTAACGCTCGAAGCGGTTGGTTTTCAGGCGCCTATTGGTAGCCGATGTGAAGTCCAAGGTGTTGGTGGCAAACCAGTAGAAGCTGAAGTAGTCGGTTTCTCAGGTGAGACACTTTATCTAATGCCCACCGCTGATACTCGTGGCCTTGTTCCTAATGCACGTGTTCGCCCGCTTAGAAGTGATTCTCAAGTCCCTGTTGGTGAACAATTATTAGGACGTGTTGTTGATGGTGCATGTAGACCACTTGATGGTAAAGGTCCTCTTAATGTAAAAGATCGTGTGCCGCTACATGGCGTACCCGTTAATCCCTTAGCTCGCTCTCCTGTACGCCAACATTTAGATGTGGGTGTAGAAGCGATTAATGCCTTACTGAGTGTTGGTCGCGGCCAACGCATGGGTTTATTTGCTGGTAGTGGTGTGGGTAAAAGTGTTTTACTCGGCATGATGACACGCTTTACGGAAGCGGATGTGATTGTGGTGGGTCTGATTGGTGAGCGTGGACGTGAAGTTAAAGAATTTATTGAAGACATTTTAGGTGAAGAAGGATTACGGCGAGCTGTGGTGGTGGCATCACCTGCCGATCATTCTCCTTTAATGCGTTTACATGGTGCGATGTTGTCTACGAGTATTGCTGAATATTTCCGCGATCAAGGCAAACAAGTACTGTTGTTAATGGATTCACTAACACGCTATGCTCAAGCACAACGTGAAATTGCATTAGCGATTGGTGAACCGCCGGCAACAAAAGGTTATCCGCCCTCTGTATTTTCTCTATTACCTCAGCTGGTTGAACGAGCGGGTAATGGTCCGGAAGGTGGGGGTGCTATTACTGCGATCTATACTGTATTGACCGAAGGCGATGATCAGCAAGATCCCGTTGCAGATGCAGCCAGGGCAATTTTAGATGGGCATATTGTTCTGTCTCGTAGGCTTGCAGAGTCAGGTCAATACCCTGCTATTGATGTTGAAGCTTCAATAAGTCGTGTTATGCCACAAATTGTGACAGAAGAGCATTTACACCTTAGTCAAAGCTTTAAACAGGTATTTTCAACCTATCGACAAAATCAAGATTTAATTAATATTGGTGCTTATGCCCCAGGGACAGATTCTAATATTGATGAAGCGATTAGTTTATATCCAAGTTTACAGACACTAATCCAACAAGGTATGAACGAAGCGGTCAATTGGCAACAGAGTGTTGCTGATTTACAGCAGACAATGCAACAACCCGTACAGCCAAATAACACTATGTTACAAACAATGCCTATTTCTGGACAAAGCACGTTCTAATATGCCCTGTTTAAGGGTGAGGGCTGTTGGTTTCAGATATCTGAAACCAAAATCTGCTAATCTAAACATATGAAACGATCAAAAAGACTCACACCAGTTGTTGATATTGCTGCCAAAGAAACTGAAGCTGCATTAACTCGAGTAGGGCAAGCAAATAACGCTTGGTTGCAAGGCAAAAATCAACTTGATGAGCTTCAGCGTTATAAAGGTGAATACTTAGCCAAGTTCCGTCAAGGTGACACGCTGATAATGAGCGCACAAAAAGTGTTGGAATTACGTGGTTTTCTAGTACAATTGGACCAAGCTATTCAGGCACAAGAGTTTCAAGTAAATGATTTGTATATGCAGTTGGAACGGCAACGTGCGCTGTGGCAGCAAGCGCGGAGAAAAGAGCAAGCGATGGAAACATTAGTTGATCGTTACCTAGAGGAAGAGTTGCAGCAAGAGTCACGACAAGAGCAATTAGAAAACGATGAGCACAATACGTCTCAATGGGTTCGTCGGCCCCGATAATCACTTATAAAAGTCTGTTTCAATAGAAGCCTAAAACTCTAATGATGACGACATTGAATAAAAGTATTTAACTGGCATGGTCTCTGCATTATTGTAATGAAACAAGATGTCAAAACTCATTACTTAATAACGAGAAATGTGCGGGGAGACAAGCTATGATAAGGGTTGAGGTAGAAAGTGTTAAACAATCTTATCGGCAATATAAGCATATTAATGTGGTAAGAGGAAGTCATAAAGCGGCAAGAATAGCCGGTTCATTTTTGACTGAGACGCAACACGTATTGACCGAAAGGTGGAGTCATACACTTGCGAGATATTGTGATTACTTTATACGTTATTAATAACGTATTCAGATTTTGTGTGGAGTAGCTGATGGAAGGTGTGAGTGTAATTGAATGTGGTGATGCAATAGGAGTTGCCGATGTGGGTGATTTATATGCAAAGTTATTGACAGAATTAGCGGAAGGCAATGCGGTAAGTTTCGATGTGAGTGAAATCGAACGTATTGATGCTGCTGCACTACAAATGGTGTATGCCTACTCTAAAGAGGCGTCAAAACAAGGCCAACAGTTGACTTGGATAACACCAAGTGATGCCTTTATGCGAGGCGCAACGCTTTTAGGCTTGGCAGAACGGTTGAATATAGAAGACAATATTGTTGACAAGTCTCAATAGGGTTTTCTTTATGTCCATATAAATTTGGGTGCAAAGTAGAAATAAATGTATGTATTTGACACGAAAAAGTGTCAGTAATTAGAGGAAATAGAAGCCATGGCAAAAATTTTGGCAGTAGATGATTCAGCTTCAATGCGTCAGATGGTTGCGTTTACATTAAAAGCTGCTGGTCACACGGTGACCGATGCTGCAGATGGACAGCAAGCGTTGAATATTGCAAAAACACAGTCGTTTGATCTTGTGTTGACCGATGTGAATATGCCGATCATGGACGGACTGACATTAACCAAAGAATTGCGTGCTTTACCGGCTTATCGATTTACGCCGATATTGGTCTTGACGACAGAAGCAGGTATGGATAAAAAACAAGCAGGTCGTTCTGCAGGTGCAACGGGGTGGTTAGTAAAACCATTTAACCCTGACCAGTTGTTAGCAACGATTAAGAAAGTGCTGGGCTAAGCCTCTTTCCTTAGTAAACAATGACTTACGTAATGTTTGCAGGAAAGTTTCGCTCTAAATTTAGTAGGAAGAAGCTATGAGTATTGATATTTCACAATTTCACGATGTATTTTTCGAGGAAAGTTTCGAAGGCCTTGATGCAATGGAAAGCGGTCTACTTAATTTAGATGTCGGGGCCGCTGACGTTGAAGCTATTAATACTATTTTCAGAGCCGCACACTCCATAAAAGGTGGCGCGGGTACCTTTGGTTTCATGGCTGTGTCTGAGTTCACCCATGTGATGGAAACCATGTTAGATGAAATGCGTAATGGTGAGCGTGAAGTAACATCAGAGTCAACCAATCTATTATTAGAATCGGTTGATGTATTACGTGAAATGCTGACCGCCGTACAGCAAAAAACAGAAACTGATGATGAACGTATTGGGGACATTCGTACTCAGCTAGAAGCTATGATGGATGGTGAAACAGTCCCAGATGAGGCTGATAGTACTGACAGCAGTACTGAAGCAGAAGCCGTGAGTGAAGAGAAAAAACCTCAAGGCTGGAAAATTTATTTCAAGCCGCATCAACATTTATTCCAAACAGGTAATGATCCTGTACGTATGTTGCGTGAATTGGCAAGCTTAGGTGAGCTGACTGCTGAAGTAAGTGATGACAAATTACCGCCTTTCTCCGATTTAGAGCCAGAAGACAGTTATTTATCATGGCAGTTGACCTTACTCGGTAATATTCCAGAAGAGGATGTTATCGAAATATTTGAATGGGTTGATGATGATTGTGATCTGAAAATTGAAGCAATAGCATCCCCCGAGGCGCAAATAACGCGAGTTGAATCTTTAGAACAAGATGATGTGACGACGAATGACATCGTTGAGGCTGTAGAGCCTACGAGTATTCAAGAGCCTGTAGTTACTGACATTGAAGAGCCCACGCCTGTTGCACCATCGGCAGTAGAAACAGTAGCTGAAAAACCTAAAGCTGCGGCAAAAGCTAAAGCTGCTGCTCCAGCAGCTAGTTCGATTCGTGTTGGCACGGATAAAGTTGATTCACTGATTAATTTAGTCGGTGAATTGGTTATTACCCAATCAATGTTGAGTCAGATCGGTGATAACTTTACACCGGAAATGTTACCTCAATTAATTGATGGCTTAGCTCAGTTAGAACGAAATTCTCGTGAAATGCAAGAAGGCATTATGCGAATTCGGATGTTACCGATCAGTTTTGCATTTAACCGTTTCCCGAGATTGGTTCATGATATGACCGATAAGATGGGCAAAAAAGTTGAATTAAAACTTACTGGAGAGCAAACCGAACTTGATAAAACGGTGATGGAAAAAATTGGTGATCCACTGGTTCATTTGGTACGGAATTCACTCGACCATGGTTTAGAAACACCTGAAGTTCGATTAGCATCAGGCAAAGATGAAACAGGTTTGTTACAGCTTAAAGCTTTCCATCAAGGTGGCAATATTGTTATCGAAATTCATGATGATGGCGCGGGTCTAAACGAAGATAAAATATTGGGCAAAGCCGTGGAAAAAGGGCTGGTCGATGCTAGCGAAGTATTAAGCCCCGAAAAAATTCATGATCTTATTTTCTTACCAGGATTCTCAACAGCTGATGTTGTTACCGATGTGTCGGGTCGTGGCGTGGGAATGGATGTGGTTAGAAAGAATATCAATAGCCTTGGTGGCACAGTCGAGGTGGTATCAAAACGAGGTGAAGGCTCAGTCTTTACAATTCGTCTACCGCTCACCTTAGCCATTATGGATGGCCAAACTATTCGTGTTGCGAATGAAAACTTCATTATTCCACTGATCTCAATTATTGAAACCTTGGAAGTGAAATCAAGCGATATTAAACAAGTGTCAGGTAAAGGTGAGTTATACCCATTACGTGATGAATATGTACCGGTTATACGAATGTATGACGTGTTTAATTTAGAACCACACACCACCGATTTAGAAGAAGGTTTACTCGTCATTGTTGAGGGTGAAGGTCAAAAAGTAGGCTTATTTATTGATGATCTATTAGGTCAACAACAAGTGGTCATAAAAAGCTTAGAAACAAATTACCGTAAAGTTGTAGGCGTCTCAGGTGCCACAATATTAGGTGATGGTACCGTTGCTTTGATACTCGATGTGCCAGGCTTAATGGCCTTGTACCGTGAGCCATCACTGGCCTTGGTTGTTAATAATGACCAAGCGGCCTGAGGAGAAAGATAATGAGTGAAGTACAACAGGTGAATGAAGCATTAGAATCCATTACATCAGTGGATGATGGTTCTGAACAATACTTAACCTTTTTATTGGGTGATGAAGAATATGGCGTTGAAATTCTTCGGGTGCAAGAAATTAAAGGCTGGGATCAAGTCACGCATATTCCTAACTCGCCACATTATTTATGTGGCGTATTAAATCTACGTGGAACGATTGTACCGATTGTTGATTTACGTTTGCGTTTCGAAATGCCACCTAAACAATATACACCCACAACAGTTGTTGTGGTGCTTAAGGTGGAAGGCGTAACACAGCGTACCGTAGGTATTGTGGTTGATGGTGTATCTGATGCACATAATATTGTACCTGAAGATATCAAACCCACACCTGATTTTGGTTCAAATGTCAGTACAGAGTTCATAAAAGGCCTAGTGTCTTTAGAGGATGACACGATGATGATGATTTTAAATATCGACCAATTATTAAGTGTTGAGGCCTTGGGTTAAATCCAGGAGTCTAAACAAAATGACACGAATCATAGCAATCATGAATCAAAAAGGAGGCGTTGGTAAAACAACGACGACGGTTAACTTGGGTCATGCCTTAGCGCGTGAGGGGAAAACAGTCACCTTATTGGATATGGATCCACAGGGGCAAGTGGCTATCGGCTATGGGATAGATAATGAGCTAGGTGGTTTAGATCAGGTTTTGCTTGATGATACCCCTCTAGATGACAAATTACTTATGGCTAGAGACAATTTAAATATAGTGCCGGCAGGGACACGCTTGAATGATTTAGAGCATCTTGCCTCAGGGGGCTCTTCGCGAGGTCATAAACTCAGACTGGCGATAGAAAATTCATCATTGAATGAATGTGATTATGTATTAATTGATTGTCCACCCTCATCAGGCTTATTAGGTATTAATGCCATATTTGCAGCGGATGAATTATTAATTCCTGTATCCGGCGATTACCTTTCTTTACAAGGTTTATCTCGCATGATGCAGATTTTAAAACGTGCAGAAGGCTTGGCGGGTAAAGAAAACCCCATTAAATTATGGCTAGTGACAACAAGAATGCAAATGAGACGACGACTCACAAAAGAAGTCAGAAATAAAGTATTGAAATATTTCCCAAAACGGGTGTTTCAAACAGTTATTCGAGAAAATGTAGCTTTGGCAGAATGCCCTAGCTTCGGAAAAACAATCTTTGATTACAAAAAGTCTAGTGCAGGTGCTGAAGATTATCAGTCATTAGCACTCGATTTATTACAGGGGAGAACCAGCTAATGGCAGAGAAGAAAACACCAATGGGCGATGACCCATTAGCGTGGTTAGCAGAAGGGGATGATGGTGGCGAAGATTCTCCTCCTCCCGCCAAAAAAACGCGAACACGACGAACTAATACACGACGACAGGTGGCAAAAGTGAAAACAGAAACAGAATTGTTAGAGGAAAGTTTTGCCGCTTTGGCACCTCAGGGTGCAGAGTTAGCCAAACAATTTTATGAGCGTTTATTTGATGACTACCCACAGTTGACCCCACTGTTTGAAGGGATTTCAGTTAAAGGGCAGGAGAAAAAACTATTAGCGTCATTAGTGCTGTTGGTACAAAACCTGCATAAACCTGAAGTATTAAAAGATTATTTAATGGGCTTGGGTGCAAGACACGTCCATTATGGTGTTACTAAAGAACATTACCCCATGGTGGCGGAAACATTACTAACTGTAATGGAAGAGTTTGCAGGTGAACTCTGGACCGATGAAGTCGCACAGGCATGGGCTAATATTTTAAATACAGTTGCAACGATTATGTTAGAAACATACGAGTCGACGGAGACAGATGAAATGGCGATTACTAAACAAGCAGTAGAACAAGAGTTAGCTGTAATGAGAGCAGCAGTAGATGGTTCAAGTACAGCTTTAATGATGTGTGATAAAGATCTTGTCATTACTTATGCTAACCCAGCTGTTATGAGTTTATTAACAAACCGTATCGCTGAATTACGGAAAGTATTCCCGGCATTAGACTTAAATAAAGTCGTTGGCACTTGTATTGATGATTTCCATAAAGATCCTTCTTTACAGAGAGGTATTTTAGCTGACATACGAAACTTACCGTATAACAACCAAATTCAATTGCTCAATATTCATTTTGATTTAACGGCAACAGCTATTCTTGATGCTGACGGCAATTACAACGGTAATATGGTTGAGTGGAAAGATATTACAGATAGAGTGGCCTCTGAAGCTGAAGCAGTGAAAAAAGCGGAAGAAGTAACTCGCTTACAATCGGCGATTGATGGTGCGACATCAGCCTTAATGATGTGTGATGAGAATCGTGTGATTACGTATGCCAACCCGGCAGTGATGAGCATGTTATCTAATCGTTTAGCAGATTTACGTAAGCTTTTCCCAGGCTTAGACTTAAGTAAAATCATCGGTACGTGTATTGATGATTTCCATAAGGATCCTTCTTTACAGGCCGGTATTTTAGGGGATGTGAATAGACTTCCATACCGAAATCAGATTCAAGTATTAGATTTACATTTTGATTTGAATGCCACGGCTATTGTTAATAACGCCGGTGAGATGATTGGTAATATGGTCGAATGGAAAGATATTACGGATCAGAAAACAGCTGAAGATGATGTTGAGCGAGTCATTGGCGCAGCAGTACAAGGTCAATTAGATGAGCGAATTAATATTGATAATACCGCAGGTTTTACTAAAACAATATCTGAAGGTGTAAACAGTATTATGTTCGAATTTGAGCGGGCTGTAGGTGAATGTTTACGTCTCGCTCAAAATCTAGAAAAAGGTAACTTAACGGTCGAAGTCGAGGGTGAGTGGTCGGGTCAAGTGAATGACCTTGCTGAAGCATTATCAGGCACGATTACAGCACTATCAACTACGATGGGAGACATTAATGAGTCAGCAGCAAATGTCGGTACGGCTGCGAGTGAAATCTCTGAAGGTAATATTGATTTAAGCCAGCGTACTGAGCAACAAGCATCGTCACTTGAAGAAACAGCATCAAGTATGGAAGAGTTGACCAGTACTGTTCGTCAAAATTCTGACAATGCACGCCAAGCAAATCAATTGGCAGCATCTAGTCGTGAACAGGCTGAAAAAGGTGGCTCAGTGATTAAAGAAGCGATTAGTGCAATGACGGCTATCAGTGCTTCAAGTAAAAAAGTAACCGATATTATTGGTGTTATTGATGAAATTGCTTTCCAAACTAACCTATTAGCTTTAAATGCAGCCGTTGAGGCCGCAAGAGCGGGTGAGCAAGGTCGCGGCTTTGCGGTAGTGGCCTCTGAAGTACGTAATCTAGCACAACGTTCAGCTTCTGCTGCCAAAGAAATCAAAGAATTGATTAACGATAGTGGCGAGAAAGTGAAAGAAGGTTCAATGTTAGTAGATGAATCTGGTCGAACATTAGAAGAAATCGTAGCCAGTTCGAAGAAAGTAGGCGACATTATTTCTGAGATTGCAGCAGCCGGTGCTGAGCAAACCCAAGGTATTGAGCAAGTGAATAAAGCGGTTACTCAAATGGATGAGATGACCCAACAAAATGCGGCCTTGGTAGAAGAAGCTGCGGCAGCGAGTGAGTCATTAGATGAGCAAGCGAAGAGTATGCAACGCTTAATGTCATTCTTTGAGATGGGTGACGAGTCCTCAGCGCCAGTGGCAGAGGCGCCTAGACCGACACCAGTAGCTAAAGCGCCAGCAAAAAAAGCGGAAAAAGTAAAAGCGAGACCTAAACCTGCACCACAAGCATCATCTGATGATGCAGAATGGGATGAGTTTTAAATAAGTCTGAATGAACTTGATACATTAAAGGGGCTAGTGTAATCAGCCCCTTTAATTTTTGAATGAAGCTAAGAGTTAAGGATAGTTATGGCGGATAATCGTGAGTTCGACTTTTCGGATGCAAACTTTGAACGGATACGACAATTTGTGTCAGAAAATACCGGTATCGTTTTAACTGAAAAGAAAAAAGATATGGTGTACGGCCGTTTATCAAAACGGGTTCGTAAAGGTGGCTTTGGCAGCTTTGATGCATTTTGTGATGCTTTAGAAGCCGGTGATGAAGCAGAGCAAGACTTCATGATCAATGCGATTACCACCAATTTAACGGCATTTTTTCGTGAAAACCATCATTTTGAATATTTAGCCGATACACTGATTCCTGAGCTAGTTGAACAGAAAGGTCACAATAAACGACTTCGTATTTGGTCAGCAGGCTGCTCTACAGGTGAAGAACCTTATAGTATTGCCATGACATTAAAAGAGTCGTTACCTGATTTTGATGAGTGGGATGTCAAGATCCTGGCAACTGATCTCGATGCCAATGTAGTCGCTCAAGGTCAAAGCGGTATTTATCGGGCTGATCGTATTACCGGGATTCCAGATGATCGGATTAAACGTTGGTTCAGACGTGGACGTGGTGAGCAATCGGATATGGTCAAAGTCAGTTCTGAATTACAACAGATGATCAGTTTTAAACGACTTAATCTATTAAATGAATGGCCAATGAACGGGCCTTTTGATTTGATGTTTTGCCGTAATGTGGTGATCTATTTTGATAAAGAAACGCAAAGAGGGTTGTTTGAACGTTATGCTGATATTTTAGTTCCACATGCCCATATATTTATCGGTCATTCAGAAACATTGTATAAAGTATCAACACGTTTTGATTCTTTAGGCAAAACCATCTATCAGAAGAATAGTTGATGTCTCAGCCTCCTCAACCAAGTTGTTTGCCGGACTTTGAACATGTCAATCGTTATTGGGATAGAGCTCAAGACTCTTGGGCGGCTAAAATTTTGCCTGGTGAATATTATGTCACCACGCAACCGGGTGAAATTGTCGCCACTACATTAGGTTCATGTGTCTCCGCATGTATTCGAGATAAAGTGTTTGGTATTGGCGGTATGAATCATTTTATGTTGCCGATTAAAACTGAACACGCTAGTGATGATTGGATGGACTCGGCTACGCGTTATGGTAGTTTTGCCATGGAACATTTGATTAATGATATTTTAAAAAATGGCGGCAATCGAAAAAACCTTGAAGTAAAACTCACTGGTGGCGGCAGAATCATGAAAAATATGTCAGATGTTGGCGCTAGGAATATAGAGTTTGTTTTAGAATATTTACACACTGAAAATTTAGATGTAATAATTCAAGACTTAGGGGATATCTACCCACGTAAAGTGATGTATTACCCTGACACGGGTCGCTTAAGAGTTAAAAAGCTTCGCTCTCTGCATAACGATACATTGATTCAACGTGAACAAGCTTACCAACATGAATTGGATGTTCAGCCAGACTCAGGTGGAATTGAACTGTTCTAAAACGTCAATTGTTATAAAGGGATAAAAAACTATTCCGTTAACGGTGATTGCTCGCTATAATCATGAGATATGATTTTTAGGAAGGGAAGCCCGTTTTATGGCAACGATTATTACTGTTATTGTAGTTGATGATTCTGCATTGGTTAGAAAACTTTTATCGGAAGTACTCAATTCAGACCCTGAGATTGAAGTGATAGGCACGGCCATTGACCCCTTTCAAGCGCGCGAAAAAATCAAAAAGTTAAAGCCTGATGTACTTACGTTAGACGTTGAAATGCCACGAATGGATGGTGTCACATTCTTAAAAAACTTAATGCGCTTACACCCCATGCCAGTGGTGATGGTCTCCACATTGACTGAGCAGGGTGCACAAGTCACTTTAGAAGCATTAGAATTAGGTGCGGTGGATTTTGTCGCAAAACCTAAAATTGATTTATCCAATACCTTGGGTGATTATGCCGACGAAATTATCGAAAAAGTAAAAACAGCGGCAGCGGTGAATGTGAATGCTCTGGTCCGTGACAAAGCACAGCTACCTGAGGTAGCTGAAAAACTAACCGCTGATGCGGTGTTGTCTAAACGTGATCCTGCTGCTATTCCCTCTCATTTAAAAACAACCGATAAAATTATTGCCCTAGGCGCGTCTACTGGCGGCACCGAGGCTATAAAAGAAGTGTTGAGCAGGTTGCCTGCAAGTTGTCCTGGCATTGTGATTACGCAACATATTCCAGCTTCATTTAGTGGTCCTTTTGCTGAACGAGTGAATGGTGTATCAGCACTTGAAGTCTGTCAAGCTGAAGATGGTCAGCAAATTTTACCCGGTCATGCGTATATTGCACCCGGAGATAAGCATTTAATTGTTGAACGTAGTGGTGCAAGGTTTTACTGTAAGTTAAATGATGGTCCGGCGGTGAGTCGTCATAAACCTTCCGTTGATGTGTTATTTAGATCAGTGGCCCAAAATGTCGGCGCTAATGCCATTGGTGTGATGCTCACAGGTATGGGGGATGATGGTGCTCAAGGCATGTTAGAAATGAAAGAAGCTGGCGCCTTTAATTTTGTCCAAGATGAAAAGAGCTGTGTGGTGTGGGGAATGCCTATGCAAGCCGTTAAAAATGGTGCGGCAGAATTACAAATCCCGTTGACAAAAGTAGCTGAGAAATTAATGAAATTGTCATGATTTAGTGATACCCTCTATCCCCAATTAATATTGGGCATAGAAATTGCAGCCTCAATACTGTTAATCACTATCAATAATCAAAGCTGAGCTTTGTGGAAATGACATTATGAGTAAGCAAACCTTTATCCCTCTGCTGCTATCGCTAGTCTTAGCGGCTGTTGCATTGTGGCAAGTAAATACTGCTGCACTTGGCTTGGTCGTTATTACAGCATCAATATGGATTTTTTTGCCGTCTAGGCTTGCCGTAAAAGCCGTTAATGAAGCACCAAAAACGGAAAGTGAACCTGATTTTTCCGATATGGTGCATAGCATGCATGATGAAGCGCATGCGCATTTGCAAGACCAGCTAGGGCTTATCGAAACAGAAAACCAGCAAGTGAATGATCTTGTTCAAAATGCTATTTTGCAATTAACAGATAGTTTTCAAGGCTTGAATGCTCAGACAGCTCAACAAGCAACATACCTCCATGATTTGCTGCATCAAAATGATGATGGCCATCTGGGTAAGTTTGTCACTGAAACGGATAGCTTATTAGCTTATTTTGTCGATCAAGTATTAAATACAAGTAAAGATAGTATGTATTTAATGCACCGCTTGGATGATATGACCGTCAAGGTCAATAGTATTTTTGCCTTATTAGATGATGTCAAAGATATTGCCTCACAGACTAACTTATTGGCGTTAAATGCCGCGATTGAAGCAGCTCGAGCAGGTGAAGCAGGACGTGGTTTTGCTGTTGTTGCTGATGAGGTTAGAAAACTATCGAGGAAATCAGATGATTTTAGTGATGAAATTAGCAAACTGACAACAGAAGTTAAACATACTTTATCTGATGCCACAGAGGTGGTGAATAAAGTCGTTTCTGCTGATATGAATGTGGCATTGAGCGGCAAACAGCAAGTAAGTGAAATGTCTGATTCCATGGCTGAATTGGAACAACATACAAACCATATTATTGAGAAAACACAACAGTCAAGTCAGCAGATAAGTGTGATGGTTAATCAAGCGGTTACTTCATTACAATTTGAAGATATGTGCACACAACTATTAGCCCATATTTCCCGCCGCATAGCTGCGGTAGGCGAGTTAAGTGGCTTGGTGGATGAGTTACATATTGCTCGGATGAACCCTAGTTTATTAGATGATTACCGAGAATCATTATCAAAACTAGAAGCAACATTACTGTTATTAAAGCCTAAAATTGCCTCAGTACAACATCAAGCTGTATCGCAACAAGATTTAGATGAAGGTGATATTGAGCTGTTTTGATTGGAGCTTAATTCTAAAATAGACTAAACTGTCGAAAAATAACATTAGAAATACTAAGGAAAATTCATATTATGAGTATCTCAACGTCTACTGACGGCAATAAGCAAATCATTAAGATTCAAGGTCGATTTGATTTTTCAGTACAGGCAGACTTCCGACAAGCTTATGAAAAAGTGACGAGTAGTAGTCAATTTGTTTTAGATTTTTCTACAGCAGATTATATGGATAGTTCAGCATTAGGTATGTTGTTATTACTTCGTGACTATGCCGGCGGTGATAGTGCTAAAGTTGAACTTGTGAATTGCCGTGCAGAAATTAGAAACATATTAGAAATATCTAATTTCCAGAAGTTATTTAAAATCAGCTAGAATAGTTTCAGTATTACCTAGCAAGGAACTGATTTAGCATAATGGCGGAAAAGAACACTGTCCAAGCTACCGATATAGCGGTTGCTAAACACTTATTCGAGCGAATTGCACGGATGGGAAAGTTCGACTTGCCCGGCGTATCTGTGTGGCAACAGCTATTAGGCGAGTTCAGCGGCGACCTTATCATGAGCGCACCAAGACCCTCGGGCGGTATCAATATCCTCTTGGGTGATTTTAATGGTCGTGGCTTAGCGGCTGCAGTATCAGCGCTTCCTGTTGCTGAAGTATTTTATGGCATGACTGAAAAAGGCTTTGGTCTTAGTGATATCATTGAAGAAATTAATAAAAAATTACTGTTTATTTTGCCTGACGGTTTATATTGCTCAGCCTGTTTAATCGAACTTGAGCAAGAAGGAAAAATGCTCGCCGTTTGGAATGGTGGCCTGCCTGACTTATTGGTTGTAGATAAAAACTCACAAATTAAACATCGTGTCCCTTCTGCGCATATTCCCCTAGGAATTAAGGATGCTGAAAAAGCGGATCTAGATACTGCTTTTGTTGAGGTTGAAGCAGGCGATAAAGTATTTTGTAGTAGCGACGGTATTCTCAACGCGATTAATCAGAATAATAATGCCTTTGGTCAGCAACAAGTCGAACAGTGTTTGCAGCATGGATCTAGCTTGGCGAACTTGTCCGCATCTGTGTCTGCACACAGTATGTATACGACACAATATGATGATATGACGGTACTGGAACTCGATATTACTGCTATGCAAGCTTATGATGCTAAGCAACTCAATATTGGCAATCTAGTCAGTTTGCCGGCTGCTCACTGGCAAGCGGAGTTTGAGTTTTCTGCACAAGTATTAAAACAAGTGGATTTGGTTCCTTTGCTTATTAATATGTTGATGCAAATACAAGCGCCCCATGAACATAAACAGCGAATCTATACGGTATTAGCCGAGATGTTTAGTAATGCTCTCGAGCATGGTTTGCTTGAATTAGAATCGAGCATGAAACAAAGTGCAAATGGCTTTTCTGACTATTATGCATTGCGAGGTCAACGTTTAGCTGAATTAGAAGATGCACACATTAAAATTTCTATGCATCATCAACCTTACCCACAAGGCGGCAAACTCACATTGTGTGTTGAAGATAGCGGTGAAGGCTTTGACTATCAGCAACGACAACGTAATTTGGCTGAAAATATGGATCAACTCTGTGGGCGAGGCGAAGGCCTGCTGAGACAACTTTGCTCCGAATATTATTTCAGTGGTAAAGGCAATATTGCCCATGCAGAATATATTTGGACGACATAAAAACCTGAAGTAGTTCAACTTCACTTCATCTCATGGTGATAAATAGATTTTTGGCATACTGATTGCTTCCTCCTTTATTAAAATGAATTAGATGTCATATTGATGACACGCGAGGAGACAGTATGGGACAGGAAATATTACTAAAAATTGATATGCCAGTTAAATCATCTGCAATGGCTAAAAACCAAGCGACTGATAAGACGTCAGGTCAGGAATCTAGTGAGCTACAGTCATTCTCTACCGCCTTAGATAAACAGCTAGAAAAGCAGCCTGAACAAGCAAACAATGCAAAGCTGGCAGGCAAAGCAGAGCCGCTAGAAAAAGTTGAAAGCACTCAGAAAAATGAAATTGTAGCGGAAGAGTTGGTGACTGAAGACGGCAATATTTTGCCGGAAATAGACAATGAAGACATTAATCACTTACTTCTAAACAATAATGATGAGGAAGTGTTCGCGGAAGTTGTTATGGATGATAACGCTACTATTCTTAACACAGATAGTGTTGTCGATGTCGACACTAAGTTTAAACCTAATGGCAGTGTTATTGAAGTCGATGCTAAGCTTAAACCTAATGGCATAATTACTAACGTCGCTGTAGAAAACAAGCCGAACACGCCTGTTGCTGATGTTATTAGTACTATTAAGCCAGCTAACAATGCGACTAATATTGCTGTTGACATAAAAACGAGCGGTACTGTTATTAATGATAGCAAGGCTGGCGATAAAAGCAGTAATGTCATTATTGATGCCAACGTTAATACTAGCGATATAAAGACTGATGAACTTGAAACCACTGCTCTAGCGACAGATAAAATTGTATTGCCTAAAGAGCTGCCGTTGCCAGCGTCCGGTCAATTTATTCGGTCAGCCACAATGGCGAGAGACAAAGAGGACAAACCCCAGCTTAAAACAGTGACAAATAATAATGATATAAAAGCCCCGCAGCTGATTGAAACACTAAAGTCTTCTGTTGTTGCTGAAAGTAATGAGCAAGTGAAAGGTCTAAGTTCTGATCAGAAACAGCAAGGGCCACTATTACGTTCTGATATTCTCAATGCCTTGAATAAAAAAATGAATAGTGATGGCGATACGATAAAAGTCGACGAAACAGTGATGAAGACAGAAAAAACACTGATGGCGCAGAGTTTAGATAAACCGTTAAATGATGTTAGGAAAATGGCTGAATTATTAAATCAGCAGAAAACGGATTCTCCTCTATTACGATCTGTTCCTGAACGAGGTGCTGGTGGCTTTGCTACTGCTCTAATGTCTGGAATAACATCTTCAGCGGCCACAACGGCAGTGCAGACAGCCTCTGCAAGTCAACCGGTATTAGCGATGCAGCCATCAATGCAGTCTGAAGCATGGGGTAAAGTATTAAGTAGCCGTGTGGTTTGGATGGCTCGAGAAGGGGTTCAACAGGCAGAATTAAGACTGAATCCCGCTAATCTGGGTCCTGTTGAAGTTAAATTACATATGAATAATGATCTGGCAAATGTTACATTTATAGCTCAAAATGCTGCGACACGAGATGCATTAGAGCAGGCATTGCCACGATTACGTGAAAGTTTCCAAGAAAATGGCATGGAATTGGCAAATGCAGATGTCTCTGATCAGGAAACGGAACAAAGTAGTGATGAAGATGGCAGTTCAGATAATGCATCGACAAGGTCAACAATGGCTGGCGATGAATTAGATGATGTCCATCACAATGATTCTATTGAATCAGGTGAACTTGAGTTAGGTGTAAGCGTATTTGCTTAAGACAATTGTGAAAACAGTAGATTAAAAAAAGAGCAACGGAGAGTGAAATGTTAAAATTAGAAAATTATTCTTTGAAAAAAAGAATGCAAATAGTCGCTATGTTAGGTATCGCCTTTTTAGTGTTATTAGCTGGACTGTTTTGGTATATGGGTGTGTCAGGTATATCATCAACTGAGCAGTTAAAGATTGCTGCAGTTGCCACGGTGATTGTCAGTATTCTTCTTTACGCGATAGCGACCTATATCGGTAACTTCGGCATGATACGTGCAAATACCTTGGTTGCTGGAATCCAAAATATCAAAAAAGGTGATCTCACACAGAAAGTGGCGATTGCAGGTAAAAGTGATTTTTCTTGGATGGCATTTGAACTCGATAGTGCGCGGAAAAATGTATCCAACTTAGTACATACTCTAGTAGGTGGTGTGACCCAGTTAGAAACCGCCAGTACTAATATGTCGACGATTAGTAAACGTACTGTTGACGGCGTATTAAAACAGCAGTCTGAAACCAGCCAGGTTGCAACGGCAATGAATGAAATGGCTGTGTCAGTACAAGAAGTAGCCAGAACGGCTGCAAATACTGCTGAAGCAGCTCGTAATGCTGATAACGAAGCCCAAGCGGGTAAACAAGTGGTCACCGAAGCCATGGGGGCGATTAACTCTTTAGCCGGTGAAGTTGAAAAGGCAGCAGTAACACTGAGTGACTTAGAAGCTGATATTGGTAATATCGGTGCTATTGTTGATGTTATCCGTGGTATTACCGAGCAAACAAACTTATTGGCATTGAATGCCGCCATTGAGGCCGCACGTGCCGGTGAGCATGGTCGTGGTTTTGCCGTGGTTGCGGATGAAGTTCGAACGCTTGCTGCAAGAACACAATCATCAACGCATGAAATTGAAGAAATGGTGGGTCGCCTACAAAGTGGTGCTAATGCAGCTGTAAGTGTGATGAATGAAGGTCGTGAAAGCGCCAAAATGAGCGTGGAAAAGGCGGCAAGTGCCAGTGTTGCACTTGATACGATTACCGCGATGATCACCACAATGGATGAAATGAGTGCGGCTATTTCAAGTGCGGCCAATGAACAGTCTTCGGTTGCTGAAGATATTAACCGCGGTATTGTGAATATCAGTCAAATCTCTGACCAAACAGCAGAAGGCGGCCGTGAAGCACTGTCTGCGGTTGATGCAATGTCAGAACTATCTGCTCAATTACAAGATGCAGCAGGTAAGTTTAAAGTTTAAATAGTCTTTAAAACTCTCTCAGAAAAAAGCCGCAATCATAATGATTGCGGCTTTTTTTCGTTTAACGATGATGAAAGAGTGTTTACAACAAACTAGCTTCTATAGCAGCTAATGCGGCCATCGGATCTGCTGCTGCAGTAATCGGGCGGCCGATAACTAAATAACTACTACCTGCAGCAAGTGCTTCAGCCGGTGTCATTGTCCGGTGCTGATCGCCTTGGGCACTATTGGCTGGACGAATACCTGGTGTGATGAGTTGGAACTCATTACCACGTTGTTCTCGCAGTTGTGTCGCTTCTTGTGCCGAACACACAACCCCATCTAAACCACTGTCATCAGCCAGTTTAGCGAGGCGTAACACCGTATCGCTAATGCTGCCTTGCAAACCAATTTGTTCAAATGTCGCTTGATCCATACTGGTTAATAATGTCACAGCAATGAGTAAGGGGCGATCAGATTGATGTCCAATGGCTTCGCGAGCAGCCGTCATCATTGCACCGCCACCGAGTGCATGTACATTCATCATCCACACGCCTAAATCAGCCGCTGCAGCGCAGGCTTTGGCTACCGTGTGAGGGATATCGTGATATTTAAGATCAAGAAAGATATCAAAACCTTGTTTGACCAGCGTATCAACAACAGTAGGACCTGAGCGGGTAAACAGCTCTTTGCCAATTTTCAGACGGCAACGCTCGGGATCAAGTTGCTTAGCAAGTGCTAAGGCGGCATCTGATGTTGGATAATCTAAGGCAACAATAATTTTTGAATCAGACATACATAATTTCCATAAAAACAATAATAGGATCCTACCTCATACCGCTTATTATTCAAGTTGCAGTTTTTTGCGCTCAGTCATTGCCATAAAAATGGCAATCTATTGTTAGCTTATATTACTTCTATCGATGGATCCTTATCCCCATTTTTACAGGGATAACTGACTTTTTTAAATAGTTGCTTGTGTAATTAGTTTCGTTATTAATTGGGTAGATAGGGCTGTGAAATGGTATTCTGTAGCCGAATTTTTTAGGAATACATGATGGATTTTGATCTTTTAGCGCAAGATGGTTTAGCTCGGCGTGGTCGCTTAACATTTGACCGTGGCACGATAGAAACTCCCGCCTTTATGCCTGTGGGCACCTATGGCTCAGTTAAATCGATGACACCTGAAGAAGTGACGGCAACTGGCGCGGAAATTGTTTTGGGTAATACGTTTCACTTGATGTTGCGACCTGGAACGGAAGTAATCAAGGCGCATGGTGACTTGCATGATTTTATGCAGTGGCAAGGCCCTATTCTGACTGACTCTGGTGGTTTTCAAGTATTTAGTCTGGGAGATTTACGCAAGATAACGGAGAAAGGGGTGGAGTTTAGATCACCAATCAATGGTGATAAGGTTTTCTTAGGCCCTGAAGAATCAATGCAAGTGCAGCGTGATTTAGGTAGCGACATTGTGATGATTTTTGATGAGTGTACCCCTTACCCAGCTGATGAAAGAACGGCTGAAAAATCGATGCAATTATCACTGCGCTGGGCCAAGCGAAGTAAACAAGCGCATGGAGATAACCCGTCAGCATTATTTGGTATTGTGCAGGGTGGCATGCATGAGCACTTACGTGATATTTCGCTACAGGGCTTAACAGAGATTGGTTTTGATGGTTATGCCATTGGCGGTTTATCGGTCGGCGAACCTAAAGAAGATATGATTCGCATTTTGGAACATCTTGGTCCGCGCTTACCACAAGATAAACCCCATTATTTAATGGGGGTTGGCCGACCTGAAGATTTGGTTGAAGCTGTGGCACGAGGCATTGATATGTTCGACTGTGTAATGCCAACCAGAAATGCGCGCAATGGTCATTTATTTGTTCATCATGGTGTGGTCAAAATCCGCAATAGTCAATATAAGATGGATACCGGTCCGCTTGATCCATTATGTGACTGTTATACCTGTAAAAATTATAGTCGAGCTTATTTGTATCATTTAGACCGCACCGGTGAGATGCTTGGCCCACGTTTAAATACCATCCATAACCTGCATTATTACCAGACCTTAATGGCAGGCTTACGTGATGCGATTGCAGCGGGCACATTGACACAATTTACCCGTGAATTTTATGAGTTGAGAGCGAATAAGGTGACATCAACTATCAGCTAGACTGTGCCTGTGGCATAATCGCTTTCTTTTTTATATTATATTTTAGAGTAACTAACTATGATGGATTTTTTAATCTCGCCAGCACATGCCGCCGGCGAAGCTGCTTCACCAGGATTAATGGACTTTGCTTTCCCGGTTGTTTTATTAGTATTGTTTTATTTCATGTTGATTCGTCCGCAATCTAAGCGTGCAAAAGAACATCGTGAAATGCAAGGCGCTATAGCAAAAGGTGATGAAGTTGTGACGGATGGTGGTTTGATGGGCAAAATCGTCAGCATCGGTGATAACGCGATTACCGTTCAATTAGCTGATAACTTAGATGTCAAAGTACGCCGTGAATCTATTAGTTCAGTACTGCCAAAAGGCACATTGAAAAAGCTGTAAAACAGTATTTAGGATATTCAAAATGAATCATTATCCCGCGTGGAAAAACGCATTGATTATCGCCATCATTATGATTGGGGTGCTTTTTGCCACGCCTAATCTTTTTGATGATGATTTTGCCGTTCAAGTTTCTGCTAGCCGACAAGCTAAGGTTGATCTCAATTTAATGAGTGAGATTGAAGCCGCACTTAAAGAAAAATCGATAGATTATAAAGCTGCGGAACTTGATGGTGAACGTTTATTAGTCCGTTTTGCCGATGCCGATACCCAATTAAAAGCAAAAGATGTGATCAATAACACCGTCAAAGGTGATTATATTGTTGCACTTAATTTAGCGGCAACAACGCCGGAGTGGTTGGCAGTATTTGGTGCTGAGCCAATGAATTTGGGTTTGGATTTACGTGGTGGTGTTCACTTCTTAATGGAAGTGGATATGGATGCTGCGGTTAAACAAGCTTTAAATAGTTATGCCAGTGAATTCCGTACCTTATTACGCGATGAAAAAATTCGTTATAAGAAAATTGAAGTAGAAGCAAAGAATGTCACTGTTGCTTTCCGTAGTATTGAGCATCGTGATCAAGCGCAAGCTAAAATGGAGCGAGAATACAATCAATTAGAAGTGGCTGTATTAGAAGACGCTGTGGCGCCATCATTACAGATGACCTTAACAGAAGTCTCTCTGCGTGAAATTCGCAAGACAGCACTACAGCAAAATATTATTACCTTACGTAATCGTATTAATGAGCTAGGTGTTGCTGAGCCAACGGTACAACAACAGGGCGATAACCGTATTGTTGTGCAATTGCCAGGAGTACAAGATACCGCACAAGCGAAAAAAATATTAGGCGCTACGGCTACCCTAGAATTTCGCTTAGTGGACAATGAACATGATGTACAAGATGCCCTAAATGGTCGTGTACCCGCAAACGCGAAGTTATATCAGCGTCGTAGTGGTCAAGCGATATTACTGAGCAAGCGTGTCATGTTAACCGGTGAACATATTATCAATGCGGCCTCAACAATTGATCAAAATGGCTCACCAGCCGTGTCGATTACTTTAGACGGCAAAGGGGCTCGTTCTTTTAGTAATGTGACCCGAGATAATATCGGTAACCCAATGGCGGTTGTGTTTATTGAATCTAAAGTTGAAACACGTGAAATTGATGGCGAGATGGTTAAAGTACGTCGTCAAATGCCAGAAGTAATTAATGTGGCGACGATTCGTGACCAATTAAGTAAAAAATTCCAAATTACGGGTTTAGACTCAACAACAGAAGCACGTGACCTAGCCTTATTGCTACGTGCTGGTGCATTAGCTGCTCCGATTGATATTGTTGAAGAACGTACCGTGGGTCCAAGTCTTGGCCAAGATAATATTGACCAAGGGTTTAACTCCGTGATGATCGGTTTTGTCTTTGTTTTGGTATTTATGGTGATTTGGTACCGAGTATTTGGTGCTGTGGCAAATCTAGCGTTGGCGTTTAACTTAGTGTTGATTGTGGCGTTATTATCGATGTTACAAGCCACGCTAACCCTACCTGGTATTGCTGGTATCGTATTAACTGTCGGTATGGCGGTTGATGCCAATGTATTGATATTCGAGCGTATTCGCGAAGAGCTTCGCGTGGGTAATAGCCCGCAAGCAAGTATCCAGGCAGGTTATGCCAAAGCATTTTCGACAATTGCTGATGCTAATGTCACCACTATGATTGCAGCCATCGTATTATTTGGCTTCGGAACGGGTGCTATCAAAGGCTTTGCGGTGACGTTAATTTTTGGTATCGCGACATCTATGTTCACAGCAATTATGGGAACACGTGCCGTCATCAACTTAATTTATGGCAATAAGAACAAGCCAAAATTGTCAATTTAAGGTCAGACATATGCAATTATTGAAACAAAAAACAAACTTTAATTTTATGGAGAAACGCAAGATTGCAGCGGTTTTCTCAGCACTATTATTACTGACATCTATTGCATCATTAGTGATGCAAGGCTTGAATTTTGGTATCGACTTTACCGGCGGTACGATGATTGAATTAGCCTATGAAGAAACGGCTGATTTAAATGCAATTCGTAGCACTTTAGAGCAAGGCGGCTATGCTGATGCTATTGTGCAAAACTTTGGTTCAGTGCATGAAGTGCTGATCCGTTTGCCGGTGATTGAGTCAGAAAATATGGCTGAACTGAGTAATCAGGTGGTGGGCACATTAAAAGGTGCTAGTGCAACAGAGATTGATGTTCGCCGCGTTGAATTTGTTGGCCCACAAGTCGGTGAAGAACTTACCGAGCAAGGTGGTTTGGCGATGTTGTATGCCTTAATCGGTATTTTGATTTATGTATCACTGCGCTTTGAATATCGTTTTGCGATTGGTTCTGTTGCCGCGCTAGTACATGATGTATTGCTTACACTCGGTGTATTCTCGGTGTTCCAATTAGAATTTGATTTAACGGTCTTAGCCGCGATTTTAGCCATTATCGGTTATTCGCTTAATGACACCATTGTTGTATTTGATCGGGTACGAGAAACCTTTTTAAAGATGCGTAAAGGTGGCTCAGAAGAAATTGTTAATATTGCCTTGAACGATACATTAAGCCGTACATTAATGACGTCGATAACGACTTTATTAGTGGTGCTCTCTTTATTTGTTTTTGGTGGTGAAGTTATTCATGCTTTCTCTATCGCACTATTACTGGGTATTGTTGTTGGTACTTACTCTTCAATTTATATTGCCAGTAATGTTGTACTGTCGATGGGGGTAAGCAAGGCTGATTTATTACCGCCGGCGAGAGAAGATGGCGAAGAAATTGGTGAGGATGGTAGTCAGGTTTAAATTGACGCTGTAATCCAAACATAAAAAAGCCCGCATTGACGGGCTTTTTTATGTTGGAATGTGGACTGTTTTAGTGAACTTGTCGGTCGCTAAAAGACAGTGACTTATTCAGTGATTGTTGCTGTGCGTTCTTTTTTCTTAGACTATGTTGTTTCATGTCTAGAATCTCTGCAGAAGACGCTATTTTCTCATGCTCAACGGCTTGCTCTACAGTTTCAACACTGATGATTCGTAAGTCATTGCTACTGGCATTGAAACTGGTGAAATTAGCAAACTCTTCCAAGCCTTGCATAATGTTTCTTATGTCTAATTCTTTTGCTTTATTGCTCATGATACCCACACTTAAATCTTGTTATGATTTATATCGGTAGCAAGCGCGAGTTCTTGAGATAAACTTTATATTTTTTATGCCAGCGAGCTTGGTTGAATACCACTAGCGTAGCTAATATTGATGGTGATTATTGTTTAGTGAGCGTGTTAAGTGAATGTTGTTATTAATAATTCCTGTGTGTTGTGAACTTTGCGGTGTGAATGTCCTCTAATTATCAAGGAATTTCCTGATTATCTATTAGGTAAAACATTGTATTGTGCTAAGTAGTTTTATATTGGAGAGAAAAATGAGATTGCTAAAAATAGGATTGTTTGCCCTAGCGGCAATGGCAAGTCAGGTTTCAGCCGCAGATGTGCTGGACGTGAAATTACATTATATAGGTCCGACAGAAGGAAGTGTCTGGCTTGGTATGCAACAGGGGCTTGATGAGGCCAATCTGCAAGGCGAGTTTTTAGGTCAGCAATATAGCATCCAGCCCGTTACTGTAGACGAGCTGGTACATCTGGATTCTGCCACGGCTATTTTGTTGGCAACAGATTCTGAGCATATTTTAGCTGTCGCAAAATCAACTCAATTTGCACATGTGCCGGTGTTTAATCTGATATCAGATGATGATGCTTTACGTTCTGCTTGTGTGACAAATCTATTAAGTATCACGGCTAGCAAAAAAATGAAGCAAGATGCAATGGCGCAAATGTTAGCAAAGAATCCCGGCTCCAAAGCACATGTGCAAGGTTGGCATAAAGACTTTAAAAAGTTTGCTGCGAGTCAATTAAATAGCCGTTTTACTAAAGCATCTGGTGTGATTATGGATGATGATTCATGGGCGGGTTGGGCAGCAGTAAAGTTATTATCTGATACGGTTGCTAGAACCCAAAGTATGGATGCTGATGTGATGTTGACTTATTTGAAAAATGATATTGCTTTTGATGGCCAAAAAGGGGCCGGAGCAACATTTCGCGATACAGGTCAATTGCGTCAGTTAGTATTGATGGTTGAGAATAATAAAATTGTCGCCGAAGCACCCTTACGTGGTGTGAAAGGTGGTTTAGATAGTTTAGGCTTAAAGTCTTGTAAGTAAGGAAATATAAAATGAAATTAAAACAACTACTCTTATCCTCATTGGTATTGATGAGTGCAACAGCGTGGGCTGATCCCACCTATCGTTTATTTGTCACCAATGAAAAAAGTAATACGGTGAGTGTGATTGATTCACGCACAGGTCAATTAGAAACAACCTTAAATATTGGTGACCGTCCACGTGGTATTGGTTTCTCACCAGATCAAAAAACACTTTATGTAGCATTGAGCGAAGAAAATGCAATTGCGATGGTCGATGTGGCTAGCTTAGAAACCATTGGTAAATTAGCTGCAGGTGAAGATCCTGAAACATTTGATGTTCACCCTAATGGTAATTTGTATTTATCAAATGAAGATGATGCCAAGGCGACCGTCATTAATCCAACAACTGGTGAGATTATCCATGAGATTAAAGTAGGGCTAGAGCCTGAAGGTGTGGCTGTTTCTCCAAGTGGTGATGCTGTGTTAGTGACCAGCGAATCAATGAATATGGTGCATATTATTGATACCAGTACACATAAAATTGTCGCCAATATTCTAGTGGCTGCACGCCCTCGTGGTCTGGCCTTTAATAGTGATGGTAGCCTAGCGTATGTGAGTAGTGAAATTGGTAATGAGGTCGCTATTATCGATATGAAAACACATAAGCTAGTTAAGAAGGTTAAAATTGATTTAGCAAAATCAAAACCAATGGCGCTGGTATTAAGCCCAGATGATAAAGTGCTTTATATGACAACAGGTCGCGCCTCTAAAGTAGCGGTGTTAGACGCTCAAACACTGGAAATCATCTCAACAGCGGATGTCGGTAAACGTGTGTGGGGTGCGGTATTAAGCAAAGATGGTTCAAGATTGTATACGGCTAATGGTGTCAGTCATTCTGTCTCGGTAGTTGATACAGCAACAAGTAAATCGATTATGGAAATTGAAGTGGGTAAATTTCCTTGGGGTTTAGCACTTGATGATTAAATTTTGAAAAGTAGCGAACACTACGTGTCATTACCTTGTTTTTTTATAGCTAATCCATAAACGAGCAGAAAGAGTTGCTAATCATGGACTCCCGCTAAAAACATGTGCGAGTGACTGAGAAAAGAAGACCCGGTAGTAAACATGTTGCTATCGGGTTTTTTATTGCCTGAACACTTTGTTGTTGATGACTAGCAAGGTATTATGTGCTTATGAAAATTTTGCAACGATTTATTGATTTATGTCTCTTTAAGGCTGGCCCAGCTGATTTGCCAGCATCACATGCTTTAATGAAAATAACACTGCTGGTGTATTTTATTTTGGGCATTGCAGTTAACAGCCTAGATAGTGACCTGAATACCAGTTTATTTGTTAGCTTAGCCGATGTCGTAGTGATGATGATTGCGACTGCACTATTACTTAAATTTCGCGGTTATCAAACACGCTATATACAAACACTCACCGCGATGGCGGGAACGGGGTCATGTATTGCTCTAATTGGTTTTCCTATCATTTGGTGGTTTTATCAAATTGACGCAGAGCAACAGGCCACAAGTCTCGCCATGTTACTAATGGTGGCATTGATGTTTTGGAGTTTAATGGTGATGGCACATATTTTTAGGCAGTCATTAGATATTAAAGCGGGCACGGCGGCGATGTTAACGATTAGCTATACGGTAGTCACATTATTAGTGACCGGTCTTGTTATGTCAGGAGTTGCATAAATGCATATTCATATCTTAGGAATTTGCGGTACGTTTATGGGCGGTATTGCCTTAATCGCACGTGAGTTAGGCATAACCGTATCAGGTAGTGATGCCAATGTGTATCCGCCAATGAGTGATCAACTAGAACAAGCTGGCATTGAATTACAGCAAGGTTATTTAGCTGAGCATCTTGATCCTGCGCCTGATTTAGTGGTGATGGGCAATGCCATGTCACGTGGTAATGAGGCGGTTGAATATGTGCTCAATAAAGGCATTCCATATATTTCGGGACCACAATGGTTGGCTGAAAATGTATTACAAGATAAATGGGTACTTGCTGTTTCAGGCACACATGGTAAAACATCAACCAGCAGCTTATTAGCCTGGGTATTAGAAGATGTAGGTATGGCGCCAGGGTTTTTAATCGGTGGTGTACCGGCTAACTTTGGCGAAACTGCCCGCTTGGGTAAAACACCTTTTTTTGTCATTGAAGCAGATGAATATGACACTGCTTTTTTTGATAAACGTTCTAAGTTTGTTCATTACCATCCACGTACCTTAGTGATTAATAATCTAGAATTTGATCATGCCGATATTTTTGATGATTTAGCCGCGATACAAAAACAATTCCATCATTTGATTCGTACCGTTCCTTCTGAAGGATTATTGATTACACCATCACATGATGATGCAATTGAAAAAGTGATTCGCATGGGCAATTGGACTCAACAGCAAACAATTGGACTCAATGAAGGCCAATTGCAAGCACGAAATATTAGCAATGATGGTCGTCAATTTGATGTTGCCTTAGGGGCTGATAGTGAAGGCTCAGTAAACTGGTCAATGTTGGGCATGCATAATGTTAATAATGCCCTTGCCGCTATTGCTGCTGCCCGACATGTAGGTGTAACCATTGAGCATGCTTGTCAGGCTTTGAATCGTTTTAAAGGTATCAAACGGCGCATGGAACTGCGTGGTGAACAACAAGGTATTAAAGTTTATGATGATTTTGCTCATCATCCTACCGCGATTGCGACCACCCTTAATGGTCTGCGCGCGAATATAGCTGATCGTAAACTGATTGCCATTTTGGAGCCACGCTCTAATACGATGAAAATGGGCATTCATCAACAGACATTATCTGCCTCCTTACAAGCGGCCGATAGAGTGATTTTATTTGCAGATGCAGGTATGGATTTATCACTGGGCGACGTTGAACAAGAGTTGGGTGATAAAGCCACAGTAGAAAACAGTATTGACGACATAATTGAGTCAGTTTGTGCTGAAGCACAAGCTGGCGATGAAATATTGATTATGAGCAATGGTGCATTTGGCGGTATTCATCAGCGTCTATTAGATGCATTGGCACAACGATGACAGACAATAAACAAATTGCATTAGCTCTGACAGGTGCATCAGGTGCCCCATACAGTAAAAGATTACTGGAGGTATTGTTAGGGCAGGGCATTACGGTTCATTTAATGATTTCAGCCGCAGCACGTATTGTTTTTTCTGATGAACTCGATTGGAAACTACCTGCACGGGCGGGTGATGTGCAGAAGATGCTGGTAGCAGAATTCCAATGCGCACCTGAATTATTAAAAGTCTATGGCGAGCAGCAGTGGAGCTCACCGCTTGCCAGTGGTTCCCATAAAGTCGGCACCATGATTGTCTGTCCCTGCACGATGGGCACATTGTCATCGATTGCGATAGGTAGCAGTGATAACTTGATTAACCGTGCTGCTGATGTGATGTTAAAAGAAAATCGGAAATTAATATTAGTGCCTCGCGAAACACCTTTCTCAGCTATACATTTAGAAAATATGCTCAAACTTGCACGCTTAGGTGTGTGTATTTTGCCACCTAATCCGGGGTTTTATTTTAAACCGACACAGTTATCCGATATTGTCGATTTTGTGGTTGCGCGAATATTAGATCAAGCCAATATCGAGCATCAATTAGCGCCTCGCTGGGGCGAGTGATTTACACGTGAATAATGAGTTATTTTTAAACTTGAGTATAATGGTCAAGAATTTTTAGCCGGCTGGAAAAATTATGTCAGATATTGAAATCGCACAACAAGCACAAATGGAACAAATCATTCCGCTTGCACAAAAGCGTTTAGGATTAGATCCCTTGCAGCTTGATCCTTATGGTCACTATAAAGCTAAAGTGTCTTTGGATGTGATGAATGATTTAGCCGACAAACCAGATGGAAAATTGATTCTGGTTACAGCCGTGAGCCCAACACCAGCAGGGGAAGGTAAAACGACCACCACGATTGGTTTAAGTGATGCCCTCAACCGAATTGGTAAACCATCAATCGTCTGTGTACGCGAACCTTCAATGGGGCCAAATTTTGGTATGAAAGGAGGCGCAGCAGGTGGTGGTTATGCCCAAGTTGTACCAATGGAAGATATTAATCTCCATTTTACCGGTGATTTACATGCCATCGGTGCTGCTCATAATTTACTCTCAGCAATGATTGATAATCATATTCACCATGGCAATAGCTTGGATTTAGATGCACGTAAAATCACTTGGGGACGAGTGATGGATATGAATGATCGAGCATTAAGACAAATCAATGTCGGTCTTGGCGGTGTGGCGAATGGTTTCCCGCGTGAAGATGGTTTTGATATTGTTGTAGCCTCTGAAGTGATGGCTATTTTTTGCCTATCCAATTCTCTGCAAGAACTAAAACAACGGCTTGGTAATATCTTAATTGGTTATTCTCGTGATGGCACGGCTCGATTAGCAAAAGAGTTAAATGCACAGGGCGCGATGGCAACCTTACTTAAAGAAGCCTTGAAACCTAATTTAGTACAAACATTAGAAAATAATCCTGCCTTTGTTCATGGTGGTCCTTTTGCCAATATTGCCCATGGTTGTAATTCAGTGCTCTCGACCAAGATGGCACTGAAGATGACGGACTATGTGGTCACTGAAGCTGGTTTTGGTGCTGATCTTGGTGCTGAGAAGTTTATTGATATTAAATGCCGTAAAGCAGGCATCAAGCCTGATATAGCCGTAATTGTCGCCACAGTTAAAGCATTGAAATATCATGGTGGCGCTAATGTTAAACAATTAGCCAATGAAGATTTAGTCGCGCTTGAACACGGTATGGAAAATTTAAAGCGTCATTTAAGTAATATGCAAGACCAGTTCTCTTTGCCTTGTGTGGTGGCAATTAATCACTTTGACCAAGATACAGATGCTGAGATTGAGTTGATCAAAACGACGGTTGAATCTTTTGGAGCGAAAGCGGTTGTTGCTAACCATTGGGCACATGGTGGTGCAGGTGCAGAAGACTTAGCTCAAGTGGTTATCGCCATGTTGGATGAGACTACATCAGAATGCCAATTTCTTTACCAAGATGAAGAGCCATTACTTGATAAAATCACCGCCGTGGCGACAAAAATTTATGGTGCTAAAGATGTGGCAATAGATAAAAAAGCCTTAGCAAAATTAGCGAAATTTAGTGAAACACATAGCCATGTCCCCGTCTGCATGGCAAAAACACCCTATTCATTCAGTGGTGATGCAACACAACTGGGTGCGGTGTCTGGACATACCATTACCGTTCGTGATGTACGCCTATCTCGTGGTGCTGAATTTATTGTGGTTTTATGTGGCGATATTATGACCATGCCTGGTTTGCCTAAAGTACCCGCTGCTGAGCGGATTACGATTAGTGATGATGGTGAGATAAGTGGCTTGTTTTAAACTCGCGACTGAGAGTTCACCACAAAGGTAGGGTGAGCACAGAGTTTAGCTATTTTATGCATAAATATCGATATTATAAATCACGTCATTGCCGAGATCTTTTATTGGCAATCTAGGTCTGCAATTATTACTTTGTTACTTTTAGGCTGTTGAATAGGTGTTGCTTGGTTTTTCTTTATCGTTGCGATGCTCGCCGCTGGGCATTCATTTCTTTTGCTTGCACAAAAGAAACGAATCAAAGAAAAGTGCACCCGACATTATTGCTATTCCTCAAAAATAAGTCTATTTCACGGAGCAGGTAAAAACTCGCTACGCTCAAACACTTACCTGCTTTATCCGTAAAATAGACTCATTTTCAAGGGCAATAAAAACGGGACCCAACACCATCTTATCTTCATGGCTATCTTCTCCCTTTTAATTCAGCGCAGAGTTTAGCTATTTTATACATAAATATCGTTATTAGAAATCATGTCATTCTCGAGATCGTTTATCGGCAATCTAGAGCTGAAACTATTGCTTTGTTATTTTTAGGCTGATGAATAGTTGAAGCTCGGTTTTTCTTTTGTGCAAGCAAGAGAAATGAATACCTCGCGGCAGCGCTTCAGCTATTTAAGGGTAACGATCCCTTAATTTTATAATTCTGTTGGTTTATCTTGTACGCGAGTTAGACCTAAATATCGTTGTGTAATGACCAGATGTGGGCCTATACATAAAGCGAATAATTTAAGAAACGGTATTATATGAGGGATGATTTCATTATTAGCATGCTCTACAGAACGGAACATCAAAAAGGATGAAAGTGCAGGAAGCATGATTATGATAATCAGCAAAAAAGTAAATAGGTAGGATGATAGCTTTAATGAAAATAGATAGTCTAGAGGCTTCCAATGGCCTTGACTATAGCGAATAAGCAGTAAGCTGCTTATGCTAGTAATGATGCCAAGGAGTATATAAACCAATACTGTTGGGTTACTCTCATTCATTAAGAAAAAAAGTATGATAGCTAGAAATACTGAAGCTAGTGAGGCGGATAAAACCTGTTGTTCGTCAAGTTCAGCTTGATGGCGAGATACGTAATATTTTTGGCCATAGTGTAGAGATAAATAGCTGATAGCAATTGCAAATAAACCTAGCGATACTGTTTTAAACAGATTAAGTGTGAAAATGATCATTATGCCAATGAATGATGATGATAGTAGAGCTAGAGTTAACAATATAATGAAGCTAATTCCATGTAGCCATTGTTTCATATTTTCTTCCGTGAAAAATAAAAATGAGAGTGTGAACTAAATGGAGATACAGATTTCTCTGTACCTCCGAGTTCGATTACTATTGAGGTAAACTCAGATCTAAGGCTAAATCTTTAGCCGTCTTAACACTCAACATATCAATCAAAGCCGTGGCACTACTGCCACCACCAACAGCACTACCATCTGCTGTCATGCCCATTTGAATCTCAGGTACCCATTTTTGCTTTTCAACTGCTTGTGCAAAACGATTCATCACCTTTTCATAGGTCATTAGTTTCTGCGCTAAGGCACCATCGGCTTCCATTACTAGACGTTTATATTCACCATCACCTTCACCACGAAGGATCTGTTCTTGTTTATATTCTGCCGCGGCTAATTTTTTCTGCTCAGCTTCAAGTTTTTGCTGCTCGGCTACATCTACTAATTGTCTGGCTTTAATAACGGCCACTTCTTTATTTTGTTCAGCGACGACGACTGCTCTTTCTTTTTCTACCTCTTTTTCATATTTTGCTGTCATCACATTGGCTTTACCTTGCTCTTCAGCCGTTAAAGCGTCTTGTTTTGCACGCTCCGCATTGGCTTTAGCAGTAATAATAGCCATGGTTGCTTCACGTTTAGTAGAGATCTGGTTTAATGTTTTTTGCTCAAAGTTCCAGTCTGTAATTTGAAAACCATTTACACTGATGCCGTATTCTTTTAAATCACTTTTAAGATGAACAGGTCGTCCATCTTCACCATAAGTAATAACGGGAATATTTTTAACAACACGTTTACCAGTACTTTCATCAACAGTAGATATTTGTTTTAACTCGGTTTGGTATTTACCTCCGGCAATTTGTTCATTTGCCCACTGAGTAAAGATACTACGTTTTTCAGTATAAGCAGCTTCACTACTCATTAAACCAGCAGTTAAGTTCATGCCTTCTTCAGTTACCGTTTTGATAAGCTTGCTCGCTACGCCAGAGTTGCTACGAAAGGCTTTATGCAACGATAACATGGTGTTTTCATCATTAGGTAATGAAAAACGGGCTTTACCGTATACTGTACCGGTACCACCATCTTGGTAACGAACGGGGATACCACTTTGGTTCATGCTTGCAATACCGTCATTCGCCTTATCATAATCATAGGTTAAAACATCACGATATACGGTCGCAGTACCAAACCATTTCATATAGATACCGGGGGTAAATTTCACTAATAATTTACCAGTAGGGTACTGCACTACAGTACGGTTACCCGCATCATTGATACCTGCAGACATAATGAGTAGCACTGATGCGATGGCAATAATAAGTACGGGTGGGAGAAATTTTGTATTCATTGCTTACTTTCCTTTTTTTAAGTCGTTAATATCTTTTTGAATATCACGTTGATGAGCACGCTCCTGTGCAATATCTTTATCAAGATCAAGAATATCACTGTCCATTTCAGCATCTTCAAGTTCTTGTTCTTTGTGTGACAGTCGCTTTTGACGGCTAAACACTTTAATCACGTAAACAATTGCTAAAATCAGCAATATGGCTAATGCAACTTGTATCATGCTAGCTCCTTTATGGTATTGAACTTAATGATATATGGGGGCCAAGGGCGATAATTTCAAGCTGTGGCCTATTGTCGGTGTTTTTTGATTAAGTCGTAAGCGACTTGAATTTCTTTCGCTTGTTCTGTTGCCACGGCAATCATATCTTCAGGTAAACCTTGACCAATGAGTTTATCAGGATGGTATTGACTCATTAATTTGCGATAAGCGCGTTTGATTTCCTGATCGCTATTGTCTTTATTAACCCCTAAGGCTTTATAGGCGTCCTCTATCGCTGAGGCTGAACTTTGGCGTGTTTGGCCCTGGCCTTGAGAGAAATGGGATTGATTAAGCACCATTTCAAGCAACTGTCTAAATTGCATTTGGCTATAACCGAGACGTTCTGCTATTTTCTCCAGCAGGCTTTGTTCAGCGGAATCGAGCTTACCGTCAGCAAGTGCCATTACGATCAGATACATCAATAACACTTGTTTTAAATTAAGGGTATGACCACAGCTGGCCATAAAGTCATTTAAGGTGTCGGTGATATCAAAATCAGTAGCAGAGCCGCGTTTAAATTGCTCAATAGCTTGCTGTCGATGTTCAGCTGACATGCCATTCTTTTTAATAAAATCTTCTACATGAGACACTTCATCTTTAGAAATACGACCATCAGCTTTAGCCAGTTTGCCCATTAAAACAAAAACGGTTTCAAGGAAAACTTCTTTTCGTTGGCTATTACTAAGGGGATTTATACCGCCGACACCATACTGTCTAGCACGATCAATACTGCTGCCAAATAAATAGCCTAAAAAAGCGCCAAAAAACCCTAACAGGTAGTAACCGAGGGCGAGGCCGATAATTTTATACATGATGATGCGCTTTTATATTGATGAGAAAAGAGAAGTAAAGTAAATGAATCTAGTCTAACAGTCCATCAAGGCCGGTTTCGAGCATGAGGATTTCAGCCATTGTATCTTCTATCTCTTCATTTGTTAAACCGAGTTGTAGCCATTCTTTGCGGGGAAATTCAGCCAGCTTTTCTGTCGGAGATTTGTCGCTATAAGTGGATTGGCTAATATAACGAGCGATATACACTGCACAAGAAGCTAAAGAGGGCTGAGCAAAATTAAGCGGTTGTCCCGATTGCTCAACGGTTGTTGTTAAGTCGTCAGAAAATTGCCAAAGCCGACATAGTACTGCACAGGCTTCTTGGTTGCTAAAGCCCAGCTCTTGTTGTTCAGCATCAAGCACCGACATACCGTCTTCAACCAGAAAGCTGATTTCATTAGACGCTTCAGGGTTGCCGAGGTGAATCAGAATATTGCCTAAACCATTAATTAAACCTGCGGTGAAAACCATATCGCTATCATCGATATTCGCCCGCTCAGCAATCCATTTTGCATACGTTGCTGTACGGAAGTTATCTAACCAGAAATCTTCAATATTAAAGTGGTCAAGGTCAGGGATAGAGCTAATAAGTCCAGATACAACAATAAGCTTTTTCAGTTCAGTCATACCTAGAATAACTAGGGCTTGATTGATTGAACCAATTTCTCTTGGCAGTCCATAGAAGGCTGAGTTGGCTAAGCGTAATACTTTTATAGAAATCGTTTGTTCTTTTTCAACGTTCTTGGCGATAGAAATAAAATCAATATTTGGGTCATTAACTTGTGACAGTAGGGTACGAACCACTTCAGGTACTTGTGGTACATCATCAATATGGTCAAATAATTCGTTAATTTCTGACTTCATTCTAAAAATCCCTTATCTATAAAGCATATTACAATGCTGTTATTTATCCGCTGGTTTGCTTAAACTCGAGTAGAGAAGAATGCCACCCCAGACGCCAAAAATCCAGCTTAATACTGGTACACCTGCAATCATTGATGGCGCATAACCATCTAAACCTTTAATGACAGCGGCCCCTACTATAAAGGCTGCACCACTAATTGCCCCCGCACTACGGTAGCTGGCATGACGAATTTCTTGTTTAAGCTGTTTTAAGTCGGGTGATGACAATTGCATTTTAAGTTTGCCATCTTGCGCTTGATCAACAAGCTGATGAATTAAACTCGGTAATTTAGGCAAAGTTTGCGCCCAGTTTGGTGCTTCTTGTTTTAAATTATCCAGTGCAGCCTGCCACCCCATTTTTTCATGCATCCATTGTTCAAGAATAGGTTTTGCTGTTTTCCATAAATCGAGCTCTGGGTATAACTGGCGACCCAGACCTTCTATATTAAGTAATGTTTTTTGTAATAAGACCAGCTGTGGTTGTACTTCCATATTAAAACGACGTGCGGTTTGAAATAGGCGTAATAATACTTGGCCAAATGAGATCTCGTGAAGCGGTTTGGCAAAAATAGGTTCACATACACTACGTATGGCGGCTTCAAATTCATCAACACGTGTATCTGCTGGCACCCAGCCTGACTGGATGTGGAGCTCTGCTACACGGCGATAATCATTATTGAAAAAGGCGAGAAAATTATCGGCAAGGTAATTTTGGTCATTGGCTGACAAGGTACCCATAATGCCAAAATCAACAGCAATATAACGTGGTTGTTCAGGATCGCTGACATCCACCATAATATTACCTGGATGCATATCTGCATGAAAAAAACCGTGTTTGAATGCTTGGGTGAAAAAGATTTCTACGCCCATTTCAGCCAGTTTTTCCATATTGACATTATTGGCGTTTAATTGTGCAATATCACCAATCGGTACACCATAAATACGTTCTTGCACGAGCAAATTTTCAGTGGTTAATTGCCAGTTTATTTCGGGTACATAGAGTAAGTCTGACTCTGCAAAATTACGTCGTAGCTGGGATGCAGAGGCGGCCTCACGCATCATATCTAGCTCATCAAATAAGTTTTTCTCAATTTCAGTGATGACTTCTTTGGGACGTAAACGACGACCATCAACCCAAAAGCGTTCGGCCAAATCAGCCAAGGTATGGAGAAGTTCTACATCACGTCGTATTTGCTGTTCAATATTCGGCCGGACAATTTTGAGAATAACCTCGCTGCCATCGATTAACTGGGCAGCATGCACTTGAGCGATGGATGCGGATGCGAGTGGCTGTTCATCAATATGGGTAAAAATGTCATCTAGCGCTTGATCACGATAAGCCTGTTGAATAAGTGCTAATGCTTGTTCATTGGCAAAGGGCGTGACTTGATCTTGTAATTGAGCCAGAGACTCAGCAATATCATCCGGTAACAGATCGCGACGTGTAGATAATATTTGGCCAAATTTAACAAAAATAGGACCGAGATCTTCAAGTGCTAAACGCAGTCGTTCACCACGTGGAGTATCGCTACTGTGTGTCCAACGATAAGGAGATAGGACACTTAAAAACCGTAGCGGACGTAGTAGATGTGTTGCTTGGATAAACTCATCTAAACGATGTTTAGCAAGCACATGGTTTATTTGAATTAAACGAAAAAGATGACGTAGTTTCATAATAGCTTTATGTGGTGAGGGGAACGAGTCTATTAATGCGCGCTTCAAGTCGATCACTATCGGCTCGTAAGGTGTCTATATCGGCCATATAGTCATTAATTTGTGATTTATCAGGCAGCAGCCGTACTTCTTCTTTTAGATATTCAGCGGTATTTTGTTGCAGTGAAGAATGTGTATTTCGTGCCCAATTGCTAAGCTGTTTAATACCATGTGCAATAGGATAGGAAAGAGTATCACCGGTCACTTTTGCTAATTGTGCTTCCCAGTCAAAATCAAAACCGGCCAATAAATCTTGTAGCTGTTTGGCAAATTGCACATCACCATTAATATCGATGTCAGCTGAAAATAGGCTGTCGGGATTATGACCTAACTTGACTAAACTAAGGACTTTGCCTGAAATTGTCAGATCGGCAGATTGCTCGCCATCAACTGATAAGTGTATTTGTTGCTGAAGTACTGAGACATGAATGATTTTATTGAAATCACGTATATTTATCGCTATACAACGCTGTTCAAACTGCTCGAGTTTGGTTTTGGTTTCAAGGTCCTGTGCGAGTGCCGTATTAAGCGCTAACTCAAGAGGTTTGAGTAAACTCAAAATTTATAACCACTATGCAAAGCAACAATGCCTGCACTCATATTATGATAATCACAACGTTCAAAACCAGCTTCACTCATCATGGTTTTCATTGTTTCTTGATCAGGATGCATACGGATAGATTCCGCTAAATAGCGGTAACTTTCTTCATCATCTGAGATGATTTTGCCAATTTTAGGTAGCAACTTGAAAGAATAGGTATCGTATATCGGCGTTAACCACTCTGATGGTGTTGAAAACTCTAATACTAATAAACGACCACCGGGTTTTAATATGCGAAACATTGACCGTAGAGCCGCATCTTTGTCGGTGACATTACGTAAACCAAAAGCAATCGTAATAAGGTCAAAGGTATTGTCAGGAAAAGGTAAACACTCGGCATTAGCTTGAACATAATTAATATTGCCACTGATACCTTCATCCGTTAGGCGGTCACGACCAACATTAAGCATGCTGGCATTAATATCAGCTAAGATGACTTGGCCTGTACTGCCGACCAGTTTAGAAAACTTCAGTGCTAGATCACCTGTGCCGCCCGCAATATCTAGTACTTTTGCACCACGTCGAACACCACTGGTATGGATAGTAAAACGTTTCCAAAGGCGATGAACACCCATTGATAGCAGGTCATTCATGAGATCATATTTACCCGCTACAGAATGAAATACCCCTGCAACATGTTTTACTTTTTCGTCAGTGGGGACTTCTTTATAGCCAAAGTGAGTTGTTTTTTTCTCCGCCACGGTTAAACCCTTTAATCTAATTGTCGTTGTATTCCTGCTTTTGCAAGCCGGTTTAAATAATCTTGCCAGTGTACATCTTGCTGAGTTGCTAAGTCATACAAATAATCCCAAGTAAATAAACCACTATCATGGCCATCATCAAAATAAATCTTCAGGGCGTAGTTACCGCTAGGTTCAAGTTGATTAATACCAACCTGTTCTTTATTGATTTGTAATACTTCTTGTCCGGCACCATGGCCACGAACTTCAGCTGATGGTGAATATACCCGCAAATATTCAGCAGTAAGCTGAAAGCGATCGTCACCATAAACCAATTCAAGCGTTTTTGATTGCTGGTGTAAGGTGATTTCTGTTGGGAATGCGTTATTGGCCATTATTGAGATAAAACCTTATAGGATATAGCGAGAAAGATCTTCGTCTTGCACAAGATCGCCTAATTGTTGATTAACGTAATCGGCATCGATACTAATCGTAGAAGTGTCATCACCTGCTGTATTAAAAGAGATCTCTTCAAGTAGTTTTTCTAATAAAGTATGTAGACGACGTGCACCAATATTTTCAGTTTGTTCATTCACTTGGCAAGCCAGTTCAGCAATGCGCTGAAGACCATCTTCGGTGAATGATAAGTGTGAATCCTCAGTACCTAATAGGGCAATATATTGCTCTGTTAGTGATGAATCAGGTTCGGTTAAAATACGCACAAATTCATCAGCACCTAAGGCGCTTAATTCAACACGAATAGGGAGGCGACCTTGTAATTCAGGAATAAGATCAGAAGGTTTGCTTAGGTGAAAGGCACCAGATGCTATAAATAGAATATGGTCAGTTTTTAGCATGCCATATTTTGTTGATACGGTACTGCCTTCAACAAGCGGTAATAGATCACGCTGTACACCTGCACGAGAGACGTCAGAACCACTGCTACCGCCATTGCTATGGGTGATTTTATCTATTTCATCAAGGAAGACGATACCATCTTGTTCAACAGCATCAATCACCTGAGCTTTTAAGTCTTCTTCATTGATCAACTTTTCAGCTTCTTCATCGCTAAGTGCTTTTAATGCCTTAGCAACAGTAAGTTTACGTGTTGTTGTACGCGCTGAACCCATGTTTTGGAACATATCCTGTAATTGGTTTGTCATATCTTCCATGCCAGGAGGGGACATGATTTCAACACCCACACTGGGTGCATTGAGTTCTAACTCGATTTCACGGTCGTTGAGCTTTCCTTCACGTAACATTTTTCTAAAACGTTGACGTGTGGTGGAGTCATCTTCATCATCTTGATCTCGAGCAGGGGGAAGTAGTGCATCTAAAATACGTTCTTCAGCGGCATCTTCGGCTTTTGTTTTAACGGCTGAAGTTGCTTGTTCACGCAACATTTTCATCGCCATTTCAGCAAGGTCACGAATAATAGATTCAACGTCACGGCCGACATAACCGACTTCAGTGAACTTAGTCGCTTCTATCTTTATGAAGGGAGCATTGGCTAATGTCGCTAGGCGACGAGCAATTTCAGTCTTACCCACCCCAGTTGGGCCAATCATTAAAATATTCTTGGGTGTGATTTCATGTTGTAACTCAGCAGAGAGCTGTTTACGACGCCAGCGATTACGTAAGGCGATCGCAACGGCTTTCTTAGCCGCCTGTTGGCCAATAATATGTTTATCAAGTTCTTGCACGATTTGTTTAGGTGTTAATGCTTGCATAGTGTTTATGATTCTAATGTTTCAATAGTAAGATTATGATTAGTATAGATACAAATATCGGCGGCGATATTTAAACTTTTTTCGACAATATCCCGCGCACTTAAGTCAGTATTCTGGAATAAAGCAGTAGCAGCTGATTGGGCAAAAGGGCCACCAGAGCCTATCGCCATAAGACCATCTTCTGGTTCAATGACATCACCATTACCGGTAATAATAAGCGATGTTTCATTATCAGCAACGGCTAACAGCGCTTCTAAACGACGCATCATACGATCTGTACGCCAGTCTTTAGCTAATTCGAGTGCGCTGCGCGTTAAATTACCTTGATGTTTATCAAGTTTAGCTTCAAAGCGCTCAAATAAAGTAAACGCATCAGCGGTACCACCGGCAAAACCAGCAATCACTTGGTCATTATATAAGCGTCGTACTTTTCTAGCGTTACCTTTCATAATGGTATTGCCAAGACTAACTTGGCCATCGCCACCAATAACCACTTGGCCATTACGACGATAAGAAACAATAGTAGTACCTCGGTACTGCTCCATTTTTAAACTCCTACTAAAATTGGGGATGCAAAATTAAGCGCTAAGGTAGTATACTATGCGCGCTTTACTGACGCAGTGATAATTGAAATTGTCTGCCTGGCTACCATTGACCGGCACAAATAATTTTTAATGAAATTAGTGTTGACATCGGTGTCACGTTAATGGAAAATGCGTCGTCTTTAGTGGAGGGGTTCCCGAGTGGCCAAAGGGATCAGACTGTAAATCTGACGGCTCAGCCTTCGGAGGTTCGA